>OFIS01000164.1_pt1 | contig 68804 bp, 69 predicted proteins | sample 1775071 | NCBI WGS metagenome assembly OFIS01 (sample SAMN08195774, study PRJEB24354) | sludge metagenome | isolation source: sludge from phenol fed wastewater aerobic bioreactor C | place: India: Nagpur | collected 2016-09-17
TGTTTAAAACTTTTGCCCGACAACGGCTTCAACCCGTAGCTGCGGAACTCGCCCGCAAGGAAATCAGCCGCCCGCTTCATGCCATCGTTGGTATAGCCCCTTCCCTGAAAGTAGGCAGAAGTAAGCGTATCTACCATGCGCCTGCCAAAGGCAAGGTCCTGAGCGCTACAGATTGTTACTGCGCCACTACATAACAGGCAAAACAGGTATCTCATGAGGTTGTTGTTGTTTGGGTTGGGTGAAAGGTTTGATGGGTTGATGCATTTTTGCATCGCCGGAAGAGCTGAATTTTTCGCTCCCAGGTTTCGTTTCCAGGTTGGGCATAAAGTAAGCGAAAGACTTATTCTTCTATAACTTCTGCATTATCTCTAACCCAATACATCGTTATTCCTAATCGGGTAATTTCAGGGCGAACCGTTGCTAGTACATCCATTAGATAGTAATCATGCGGATGAGCGATGCCAATCTTAGCTCGAGGATGTAGTCCTTTTTGTTCCAACACCTTGACGAGTGCCTTTCCTAAGTGGGTTTTAATCTGACCGCTATCAAATTTTGCCCTTTTGGTTGTGGACAGGTTTCCTCTTGCACCCTTTGCTTCCACAATCAACAGCTTTCCATTCTTCACAGCCTCAATGTCATTGCCGCGCGACGAACCCAGGCAGGACCTTTTGATCTCGTATCCTTGATTTTCCAGCCAGGTACACAGGCTTTTTACTACGAAGTCTTCAGTCATTTTGTTTATTGTTTACCTTGTTTGTTTCTTCCTGCTACGTACAAACCATAGGCGTTCATTGGTGACAAACCTAAAGTCAAGTTCACGAATTTGCCCATTACAATTCTCTTTGAGTGACTGTTCTATTTTGGCAATGCCCTTGGAATCAAAAGGAAATTCTTGCATAATATCGAGAAGGCGTATCTCGAACGATGCCGAAGGAAGCCAGTCAACTACTTGTTTGTACCCCATAATTGCCACCGTTTCCGTACGCTCCATAAAATTTTGCAAGAGTCTGTTATCCATCTTCAAGGTTAAACAACTACCAAAGTAAATTACAACACCGCTACACTTGTTTTCTAGGACTTCTGCAAGTTCTTCAAGCGACATTTCTTCTTTGCCAATTGTGATGTGACCCTTCTTCCCATGAAATGCCAGATACAACAACGGGTATTTCCTGTGAAAAGACTTAGTCTTCCATCGTTTTAGGGAAAATATGAGTTCCTCTTTCGTTGCGCAGCGATGGTGCACAAAAGGCATATTGCTGCGACGATGTACCAAATCGAGTACGGGAAACACGGAGGTTTTATCCCTGTGATCGCCGTACCAAAAGCCTTCAAGGCAGAAGATTCCTTTCATCTCGTTTCTTTGATTTTAGTTGTCCTTGGTTTTCTGTCTTTGATGCTTCTTCCGTACATCATCAGAAACTTGTCAATATCTCCAAAGCTTCTGTTGTCTAATTCCGTGATAAGACCTTCTATAAACTGCTTTAGCTGTACGATGTCGTTCCAACTGCTCGGCTTTTTCTTGGCTGTGGCAGTTTTGCCACTGTCTTTTAGCAGAGTATTCATCGCCCGAAAGTTGTGCTGATCAATGATCGGAATTCCTGCAGCGTGATGAACCAAATGCGTTATGTAAGCAGTGGTGATGTAAGCAGTTTTAGGTAGCCGCCGTTGCCACCAGTTGAAGGTGGCTTCGGGTGAAGAAGTTGCATTTGTTTGCGTAAAGTCACCCCAGAGCTGCTGCACTTTAATAATTAATGCCTTTTGCTTTTCCGGAAAGTTTTCTTTTCCTTCATGACCCCATTTCCATTTTAAGGCGTTTTCAATTTCTGAATTATGCTGATTCAAAGAAGAAAACACCAGTTTATATCGCTCATAATCGTTTGCAGGATACTTCTCATAATTGTAAAGTGAAAAGTATTTGTCGAAGATTTGATCAGTCATATTGTTCAGTTGAAGTTGATGTTTATATTTAATAGCACTTTTGTCTCTTCCGAGCCTTTGCCCTTCAGTGCTGCCGAACGGTTTAGATCAAGGGTGCTGCCGCACTCGTCTAAGAAGCCGCAGGGACGGTCAGTTATTTTAAGGTAAATCACTTACACGGAATCTTGACCCTGATCCTAAACATCTTGTCGGCGAATGCGATTGAATGTTTTACTATCAATGCCTCCCTAATTACTGCTTATTCCCCAAACCTTCATGGTTCCTATAGTCGATTAATATTTCCTGTGAGGCAATTGGGATAAGTACCAGCAAAGCCTTCAATCAAAGCATCCTGAACTTCAGGGTAGCTCTCAAAGACCTTCATCCATACGGACAAGAAACCGCTTCCGGTTGCCATACTGACAATTGAGGGGATATAGCTTTCGGGCATGCCACAAGACACATAGTAATGGAGGGCGACCAACACGGCCTTGTCTTCTGCCTCCTTACGTTTCAGCCAACGCCTGTCATCAATTGTAGTATTGTGAGCATATCTTCCCAAACCGGTTAATTTAAACGTATTCTCAACTCGTGTTGTGTCAATATCTGCCGAATAGCCCGACTTCATAACTACAATTCCACCTGGCAAGAAGTCGAATAAAAGATGAGTATTATGCGTATCCGGCCAATAATAGTCGTTGATGTTTAAATATGCGTGCCCTTTTATGCTATTACAAGAGGGACAGGCGAGTAGAAAGTTGTTCCAGTTAAGTGCTACTCCCGGAACCACACCTTTAGGCTGCATGTGCTCCACATGCAAATAGGGTAAATGCATTTCACAGTAAGAGCAATAATCGCCTATTCGCTGAATCAACTCGGGTCGCGCCTCACCATGTTCGAAGAAATCTATCGGATGGCCATCCGGTCCAATTGGCCATTCGCCTTTAGTTATCGGTCTCATGGTCGCCTAAACGATGTTTGAAGGATTCAAGAAAGGCAACATAAGCCGGGTCGTCGTAATAAGGCTTCATCAGGTCATCCAAACGCTCCTTTGCTTCACTTATCTCCTCTTCCGATCGCTTCTGCTTATTTGTTGCTGTAACAATCTCATAATATTGCTTGGCAGCTTCTTTCATCTTCAGGAAACGTTCACTGCGTTGTGGATTCTTAACATGCATTTCTAGCTCAGCTATGTCCTCAATGCTTCGTTTGTAGTAATCGTCATCCATGTCCTTACCTTGTAGATCAATCAACTCGTTATTTTTTAGTGATTGAATGATAAAGGGTGAGTGGGTTGTTGTGATAAACTGAATGGAAGGGAAAATCGACTTGAGTTTTCCGACAATGGTCTTTTGCCATTTAGGATGTAAATGCAGATCAAGTTCGTCAATTAGGACAATCCCCGGAGTTTCTTTTGTTGCGGCAAGTCCTAGTTGCGGATTAAGTAAAACGCATCTGTACGCTATGTCAGCGACTATACCTATGATATTTCGTTGTCCGTCACTCAAATAGTTGAATGGTAAAGTTTGGCGGTTTTCAGCATCACCTCGAATTGCCATCAACGTATCATCATTGAAATCAAAATAGATAGTTTCCCAATCATCAATACAGGCTGTGACTGCTCGCTTGATTATTTGAATTTTTGCAGTTGCACCTTCCTTGTCTTGAAGTGCAGCGAGTTCCATAGTTTTAAACCACTCTACAAAACGCTTGAAACTTCCTTTCGCACTCAGACAATGGTGATAGCCTTCCAAACGTGATCCCTTAGGAAATGTCCGCACCTTTTCATTCGACTCAGTCCAAAGACGTGCTGAACCCAAGTAATTAAACAAGGGCAGAATCAGGTCTTTTCCGCCATCTTCCGCTAGCCTCTCCAGGTAGTGTTTGGCAACAAACTTCAGATCTTTGTCATTCATACGCATAAAGCCCCAGTTTTTATAAGGCTTTCCAATAGACCATTCAATAGGTCTTCCCTCCATCCTGCCAGCAACAGCAATCGAAGTGTTCAGTTTAGATTCAACGCTGTGCTCATAAGATATTAGTCTAACATCTTCTTTCCGTATAGGACGCACGTTCCTCCCTTCGACAATGGAGACGTAAGAATTGATAGCTATTGCTACAGCTTCTAGCATGCTCGTTTTTCCCGAACCATTTTCTCCGATTAGCACGTTGAATTGTTCGTTGAACGAGAACTGCCTTTCGTCGAATCGCCTGAAATCCTTTACCGCTAGGGACAATATTTTCATCTCAAACTCAAAGTTGTTTTCACCTTCTAAAAAGTAAATATACTATTACCACTCCCCATGTTCTTTCATATCCTCAATCTTTTTGAACAATCCCATCTTTGCCTCTGCAATCGATTTATAGATGATAGTACCGAATACGGAGTCAATCCTGCATTTATAGCCGAAGGGAGTTTTGTTTTCAAAAACCCCAATGTTATGGGTGTCAATTTTCAAGTACCAGTTTCCTTTCTTGCTTACCTTCCAGTTTCTTGACAGCCAGTTTTTTCTTCGTTCAGCTCTGTTCCTTAAATCGCGTTCGCGCCTTTCTGGATTGATATAATCACCTGTCATTTTCTCTGCACAGACACATCCCACCCGGTATTCACCTGATACTTCAGGATGTTTAAGAATATGAACGTACCGTATTTTTTCATTGCCACACATCATGCAACTCTCATAGTGTGTCTCCCATTCAGCCTGCCCGTCTTCGCGTACATCAACCACATCAATCAAGTTCCATCCTTTATGCGGTATTCCTGTTTGCTTCCAATAGTTAGGCATATCGGGTAACTTCTCAGCCTAAAAGTTACTCAAAATTTCTCTCCTTTGACCTAATGCTATTGATACAACTCCGTTCAAATGGCAGATTACCTGGTGTACGCCTACTTGGTATAAAGCCCTGTACGTTGCATCGGATGGAAAAAACCTGTCAGCGCTGCCTTATGCCATTTTAGCTCGCTACACCATTGTTGTATTTGTTGATCGTCAAAAGAAGCGCGCATATCATGAGCAAATTTGTTTCTGATCTTTCCTATCAGCTTCAGGTCATGGTAAACAAGTTTCTCGATGAGCCCTAAACAGTAGATCATTCGGGCTCTATTTCCATAGCTACCGAGTGACTGATCATAATTGAGCAAACGATCAACTTCTTTATCGTCTGGGAAAAACTCAATCAGTATGTGCTCCAACAGCGTTTCAAGAAAGGAGCCGCCAATGATAACGATCGCCCTGTCATCCCCTTCGTTATAAGGAAACAGCTCAGCAAAAGCCTTCAGTAGCTCTTGTCGTTCAAAATATCGTTTAGACTCTTTCTCGTTTAACCACATGAATAGTAGTATGCTCTTACTTTTTCTTTTTCGCCTGCTTAATCACCTTCCCAAATCCTTTCGGTTCAATTTTCATTTCCCTAATAAACCGAAGTCCATTTTCAATTTGCTCTTGCGAATAACGTTGCTTTCTGTCGCTCCACTTATAAAAGTCGTCCACTAATTCTTCATTGGTTATCGTTTGGTTCATCAAGATGCGGTTATTCCAAACAGCGTAGAGTGTTGCGATTATTTCTGCCTCAGCCTCCGTCATGTTTTTCATCATGCTGAATAGCCGCTCCAATTTATTCGCCGCTCCATTGAAGTAGCCGTCAAAGTATCCATCAATCTGGCTACACTTTCCTAGCGGGAACCATTTGTATTTTCTTTCTTCATACCACTTCGACGTTTTCAGGTTATTGGCTACGGTATGCATGAAAGATGGATCGTACGGGCCTGCTACCTGAAAGTAATAGTCCGAACCCAAGTCTGCTTCTGCAATATGCTCCGCGAGAAACTGAATTTTCTGAAACTTGACATGAGTAAAGTGGGGATCGTCTTTGAAGAGGGAAACGATCTTGCCGCCAAGTACTCGTTTTGCAAAGGGCTTCTTATTGTTTGAAATAGTCAACGCTTCCTGCGGGGAATATTGAGGTGTCGGCTCTGCCGCCATACCTATCACTCCCTCCACCTGCTCATGAGCTTCTTTCACCGTTACCTGGCCATTCATCAGCAGCGGCAGCAGCCAATCGCGGAGACGAGTGAGTTCCTGATTCTGAAAGGAATTTTTTATGATAAGATCATAAAAAGGTTGCACAGTTTCGACGTACTCGGTCATCAATGGCGTCTTTCGTCCAGGAAATAAAATAGGAGAGGTGTCAACAATTTCTTTGTTTATATGGGGTTGTTGGGCACCTGTCCGAAGACCCATCAGCCTTCTAATTTCATTCTTTAAATACGGATACAAAAAGCAGGATTTGAAGAAATCGTTTTCCCTAAGCCCGACTACAGATTGATTAATACAAGCGTCGATGGCAAGGATCGTGGGTCTTAAATGACGAGTGATTGAGAGAAGTGTAGTACCTGCTTCCAAAAAGCTCGTCGCAGATTCCTTCACTCCTGCTTCCGTTATCATCATCTCTGATTCGATGACCGGGAAGTTTGCCACCTCTCCAGAATTTAGCCAATGGACTGTTCCATTATCCCAATATCTTCTTCGTTTAGTAGAGGGCGTACCGCCCAAGGCTGTTTCGATAACATCACCCAACTTCCTCACCTCCCATCCCTCCGGCACCTCGCGCTTCAGCACTTCGTTGTAAACCATCCTGCCACCGGAGGCGCGGTAGGGTTTGCCATTGGCATCTGGGAAATCGAACTGCACAAACCAGTAATCATAGATCAGCTTTGCCAGTGCTTCCAGCTCCGCGTTGATCTTGTTGTTGAGCTCTATCTTATCATCGAGTGCGGAAAGGACAGAGGCGATTTGGCGTTGCGTTTTTCGGTCACTCTGAAAGGGTACGAAAAGCTCGTGCAAATCGTTCCTATTAATACCAGGTACAGTACTCTTGTCCCCAGTTGCCAAATTACCTAAGCATTTCATCAGGTAGAAAACATACCTTGGCTCATTCTCATGAAAGCTCGTTGCATATAGTGCAGTATTGTGGGGCCAGTATTTTCCATTTACGTAATAGACTTCGCCAAGCGTTCCATAGCGTCCTGTAACTATTCCCTCACCATCTTTCTTGTATTCATCATGATAACCTGAAATCCCACTAGAACTAATCACAGGGTAGCTGCCTGGACGACGGTTGAAACCAGGAAGATCATAGCCACGTTTGAAGGTGACGATGTTGCCAAGTCTTTCATTTGTTAAATTAGACATACACCAAACGAGAAAGAGAATTTGTAATCTTGGGTTGCATCTTTGATGAATCTTCGAAGTATTCTTCCAGTTTGGAACGATGCATTCTTAACCGCTCCTCAAACTGCTCCTTCGTTATCTCCAAATGTTCCATCTTCACTTCAAAATACTGCCCGGCTGAAAAAGAATAGTATTTCTCCTTTATCTGCGCTCCGCTCACCACAACCGAAAAGTCATCTTCCGCCTTCTTCAGGTTCATGGCTTTGATGATGCGCTCCTCTTCTTCGGGTCGCAGTACGGTGCGCTCGCGCTTGCCGTCTTTCACCGTGTCGCCCAGCTTGGAGGCATCCACCAGCACGATGTGCTCATTATCTGCCTGCCGGTCCATAAACACCACGCTCACATTGGTACCTGTGCTTGCAAATATGTTGCTCGGCATGCTCACCACACCGCGCAGCCAGCCGCGTTCCACCATCGCCTCACGTATTCTCTTTTCTATCCCGCTCTGTGCGGTAAGAAAACCGGTGGGCACCACCACTGCAGCCTTTCCCTTTTTACTCAGGCTGTGCATGATGTGCTGGATGAACATCAGGTAAATCGCCATGCTCTCCTTCTTGTTTGCCGGCACTTTGGGGATACCAGCAAAGAAGCGTTGTGAAAAGACTTTGGTCTCCAGCTTCTCACGGAAGTCAGAGAAATCGAGCTTGAAGGGCGGGTTTGACACGATATAGTCGAACTTCTTATCAAGGTAATAAGGCTCCGAAAGTGTATTGGTCTTGATGATATGCGGTATGGAGTGCGCCAGGTTGTTAAGCACCAGGTTTAGCCGTAGCATGGAAGATGATTTTTGGGAAATGTCTTCACTGTAAATGCTGCAGTTCTGCTCGCCTATGGCATGCGCCAGGTTCATTAAAAGCGTTCCCGATCCCGCACTTGGATCGTAGCAGGTAACACCGCTCACCGGCTCGGTCACCATGATGGCTGCCATGATTCGGGCCACGGCATGAGGCGTATAGTATTCGGCATACTTGCCGCCGCTGTCTGTGTTGTAATCTTTGATCAGGTATTCGAATATAGTGGCGAAGAAATCGTACTTCTCGCCAAACATATGCTCAAACGAAAATTCCACAAGCTTGTTGATGAGTGCGCGGCAAAAAGCATCGCGTTGCGAAGGATCGGAGATGAACTGGCTTACTTCATCGAACATCTTGTCCTTAGAGCCACTCCCGGATTTCACTGAGAATATATCCGCGTTGTTTATGCTTATAGCGCGCAACGTATCGTCAAGCAGTTTTCCGAACTCCTTTTCGTTTTGCCGGTTGAACAGGGCGGTAATCATTTCCTGCGGATACAGCTTCGGTACATCCGGACCAATGCCGTAAAGCATCAGCTGGTACTCGTCTTCTGTCATGTTTTCTATCGCCTCCTGAAAGTTGTCCGCCTCAGCCAATGCCTGGTTGTATTTCCGTGCTTCAAACTGAAACTTATCATTCATGAACTTGTACAGAAACATCTGCGTGATGATCTTAAACTCGTTCCCATCATTCCCCAATCCGTAGTTGGCGCATACACTCTTGAGATTGTCAATGAGTGCCTTGGTTTTACTTATAAATGTCAAATCGGTCATGGTCTCCTTCCGTAGTAGTCGTTGAAATATTCGTTCACAATAAGGTTATTAATGGACTGTGCAGTGGGCACATCCAATGGCATCTTGCGCGTCTTCACAAATTCATTCACCAGCAGTTGCATCATGTATTGGGTGAAATAGCTTTCGTGCTCGGTGAGGCGACTGTTGCGCATTAGTTGCTCGTCGGTGATTGCTTTGATGGATTGCAGCGCTTCATAGAGCTGACTCTCCTTCTGGTTAAGGGTTCCTTTTTCCTGCAACCGTTTATGAATGCGTACATACTTTTCGTCTTGCTGATACTTGGCTTTCAGCAGGTCGTTCTTCCGGTTCAGGTCTTTTACCTTGTCGTAAATGGAGCGCAGCAGCCCAATGTTTTCTTTCATCTCCTCCTGTGTTACTTCATCCAGGTTTTTCTTTTTGAAGATACGCTCCAGCTCTTCGCGCAGGGAAATGAATTGTGGGTCTTTAGGGTCGAAATTCTGTTGCATGGTTTCCCGCGTCTTTCTGAGTTGGTTTTTCAGTTCATCAGCAAGAATCAGTTCTGTTTCAGATATTTTTCTAAACAGGAAAATGATGTCTTCAAGCGCCGTATTAATCAGGTTTGCTTCGTCATTGCCTGTTTCCAGCGCCTCCAGTTGGTTTAGTTTCTGTAGTTGCGCTTCCGTTACACCCAGCAGCTGATTGAGTTTGTAGAAGTTCAACTTTTGTAGCAGCTCGTCAAAGCCTTGTAGCCGGATGATGTTCTTTAGCTCCTTTGCATTGGTCAGTGCTTTAATCAGCTCCGTGAGGATCTTCTTGTCACGTATCTCACTCACCTGTTGGTTAAACAGTTCGGCATTAGCGGTATCATAGTGAAAAAGCGCTTCCCTGATCTGCTCAATGTCCTGCAGTATTTCTTCCTCACTTTTAAAAAGCTTGCTGTAATGCTGCATTTCATCGCCTAACTCGCTTTGCAGCTCATCGAAATACATCCGGTTAGTGCGGTCGAAAGCTGATGTGATGTCGGCAAAGTCCACCACGTAACCAAAGCGATAGTGCTTGTAGGGACGATTGACACGGGTGAGTGTTTGCAGCAGATTGTGGTCGTGAATAACACGGGCGAGATACAGCTTTTTGAGGCGTTTGGCATCAAAGCCGGTAAGCAGCATATTGTACACAAACAGCAAGTCTATTCTTCCATCTTTGAACGCCTGAATAAGGTCGTGTCGGATTTGCTTGTCATTTTCATCATGTAAGATTAGAGATGCGGAAAGTTGGCTGCGTTCTTCGCCGTAAGGAACATCGTCTTCAGCAGCCAATGACAGCTTCTCCGGCTCGGTTTCCTGTTTTCCAAAACTTCGTTCAAATTGAGCAAACAGTTCTTTAGCTTGTTCGCTACTATCGCAAACCACCATTCCGCCTAATGAATTATCACGTTCTGTCTGCCGGAACTTACGCAAGTCATTAACGATATAATCCAGCAAGGGCGCTACATATCTCGGATGGGCATAAACCAGCCTTTTCTTAGCTTCCCCTTTCAAGATGTCTATCTGCTGCAATATTTCTTTCATCTGCATCTTGTATGCAGTGTCTATCCCTTCACGTATCAGGCGTAGCGTATAACCATCGGCTATGGAGCGGTTGTAGTAGTATTTATGGATATAGTTGCCGAACAAGGTTTTAGTGTCGAAGTCTTTCACTACTTGTCGCAACAAGGGTGTTCCTGTCAAAGCAATCAGAATGGCTTGTTTATCGCTGTTGATGAGATTTGCGAGATAGTTGCCCTTAGGATTGTAAGACCGGTGCGCTTCGTCAAGAAAATATATTCGTTGCACCCGCACATCATAATCAACGGTATCCTGTACGGTCGATACTTCGCTAAACTTCTGGATGTTAACCACCGTGATCTCCCTTTGTCCGCTGGCGTTGTGTACAGCGCCAACAGTTTTCAGATCAGCGACAAAGTCAGCCTTCGAGAGAGCCATGTTCACCACCAACCCACGCGCAGCAAATTCTTTTTGTGCTTGCTTTGCGAGATCCAGCCGATCAACGATAAAGTAAAACTTTGGTATCGTATTTTTTCGCTGGAAGTAATCCGTGAGGTATTTAACATTGTAAAAAGCCAACGCAGTCTTGCCGGAACCTTGAGTATGCCAGATAATTCCTTTCCTTATGCCTTGGTTGAGGTGATGCTCGATAGCTTTCGTAGCAAAAAGCTGTGGATACCGCATGATATGCTTTTGCAGCACCCGGCGCCCGTTTATTGAGTCCTCCACATAGGCAAAGCCGTATTGAAACAGGAATTGCAACCGCTCCTTACTAAGCATGGACGTGAGGATTCGATTGGTCGGCGTATTGTAATGCTTGTTCGTGATGAATTCAGGTGAGTGCTTGATAACTGTGACATTGTTGTCTTTAAGCACTGCGTTTTCCAACTCATCACTCTCCGGAGCTAAAAGAAGTGTAAGATTTAGATTTTCTTCTTCCCGGAAATAATTAAACTGCAAGTCACGATATGCCGATGTTGCATAATATGCTCCCTGTATCGGGTCGATCACTCCGTCCTCATACTCCATGTTGTTGGAGAAAATCATGAGCTGCGTGATGTTGGCAAAGCGCTTAAATTTTTTGTTCTTAAACCTCCGGTTGATCCTCTCGCGCTCAGCTAACACACCCTCACGGTTGTTAGGCTTCTTAACCTCCATGAACGCCAAAGGCATCCCGTTGATAAGAACTGTGATATCCGGCCGAAACTCCTCTTCGCCATTGCGGCAAGTTAGCTCGGTGGTGACATGGAATTCGTTCCGGCTGAAATTTTCAAAATCAATGAGTTTGATACCAGAAGTGGCTGTCAGTGCTTTGTAGAACTCACAACCTAAATCGTCGTAGTCCAACTTCAAACTAAGTTCCTGCAAGCAACGGTCAATCTCTACATCAGTAGCCTCAGAATTAATACGTCTCAACCCTCTGTAAAAAAATTCTGGAAAGATATTTGTTTCATCTAGGCGTTTATGGTGGTCTTTCCGGTGAATGTATCTATAACCTAACCTAACGAGATGCAATAATGCTGGGATTTTGACCCTTGAATCCTCGTTGAACGTCATGTGTAATGAAGGTTAGTGTTTATTGGATATTTGCTCTAAAGTAATAGAAGTTTCAAAGCTTAACAACACTGGCTTTTCGATCCAGAAAGCAGCCTTAAATTCATTAGGTAGTCAACATCGTCTCCGATCCGTTGTATATACATTACAAAAGAAAAGGAAGACACAGCCATACCACCTTCTTGCAATGGCGCGAGGGGTAGGTCCGTTCTGATCCTCCCGCTGGGTCTGTCCCTTTTTGGAGGGGATGTGTGTAAGCCTTGTGTGGTCCCGATAGCTATCGGGAGGGGTGGTGTTTATCTTTTCCTCCCCCGCTTACGCACGCTGCCCACTGCACGCCCCCTCCCGGAGGGGGATAAGTTACTTTCGCGCTGCTTTCTGGTCTTTGAAACTGAGCGAGGGCACATTCGTCATTGCACGACTTCACAAAAAGCAAAAAAAAAATCAACATAAAACACTCCACAGCCTCCCTTTCTGAGAGAGGAGATGTGCGGTGGGCTATCTGAAGTTTGATTTGAAGATTTGAAAATTTGAGGATTTGAAGATAATAAGCCAATGAGCTAATGAGCCGATTAGCCAATAGTGGGACGGGCTTGAAAGCCGGACAACAATCGACTTTACAAATTAACAGCTTCACAACTTTACGAATTCACGACTTTACAAACGCATCAACAGAAAAACAAATCAACACCCACCCACTCCACGACCTCCCCTCTTGAGAGGGGACGTGCGGTGGCTTGGCGCGGAGCAGGGGTGTGTCCTAACAAACAACGTCTCAAAAACGAAATCTCTCCCCACAAACACAGCAAATAAACAAATCAACAACCCAACAGATGTCTCGTCGCTGCCTGCCCAATGCAGTGGCTATCGCTCGCAGCTCACTCGACATGACGGCCTTGATGGAACCGGATTGAAGACATCATCGAACTCACAACTCCATAATGTTGGGAAGAGACAATTCGCTCAGCCCATGATGGCACCTTTACAAATCCACAACTTCACAAATAAACAAATCAACACATAAACAGATAAAACCAGCGCCATGGAGGGGCAATTAGTAAATTAGAAAATGTAACAATGTGGCAATTGGATTTGAAGATTTGAAAATTTGAAGAAAATTAGCCAATGAGCTAATTAGCCAGTTAGCCAATGGTAGGACGGGTTTGAGAGCCGGACAACAACCAACCTCACAATTTTACAACTTCACAGCTTTACAAAAAAAAGCACATCAACAAAACCCCTGATTGTATCTTCTTCTTTTGCTGGATCACATCTTTGATAGCCGTCCCGGTCTTGAAAAAAATCAATTGATGATCCGGTTTTGAAGGGCTTTTTGCAGGGCTTCCACTTTATTGGTGACTTGCAGTTTACGGTAAATATTCTCAATATGCTTGCGAACGGTGCCATAACTGATGCAGAGGTTCACTGCTATTTTTTCATAGCTTAATCCGTTTTTGAGTTGTTCCAGAATCTCCGTCTCCCGGCGAGTAATGCCAAAATCGAAGCCGGTATCCTGCTCACGGACAAGCGGATGCCGTACCAGATTTAATACTTTCAGTGCAATGGCAGCCGACATAGCCGCTCCTCCATCGAGGGTTTCCTGAATAGCTCTTTGTAGTTCTTCTGCGGGTTCTTCTTTCAAAATATAGCCCGATGCTCCCGCAACAATCGCCTCAAAAATTTTGTCGTCATCGTCAAACGAGGTAAGCATCAGGACTTTAATCTGAGGATAGCGTTTTTTGATCGCTGCAGTTGCACTGATGCCGTCCATTACCGGCATTTGTATGTCCATCAACACAAGGTCTGGCAACTGCTTATCCATGTTCTCCAGCAGCAGTTTGCCGTTGACAGCCGTAAATAGCACTTTGATCTGCGGATAGTTGCTAAGTTTTTCGACGCAACTACGCAGGGCAAAACTATTATCCTCGGCAATGGCTATATACGTATTCATTGTTGGAAAGCTTCAAAACTGCATCAGTTTTCTCTTTGAGTCAATACGTTGTTATGCGTATTCCTGTATGGGCACGGAAAACTCGACCCGAGTCCCTTTGTCTGGTGCACTATACAGGTTGAATTGCCCGCCTGTTTCTTCCACGCGCAGGCGCATGTTTTGCAGGCCATTCCCCTGGCTGGTGGTGTTAAGGTCAAAGCCCCTGCCATTGTCTTCAATGCTCACCGAAAGTTGGCGCGGGCCGGCAGCAAGTTTTACATCGATCTCAGACGCGCCCGCGTGTTTCAGCGCATTGTTGACGGCCTCCTGTATGACGCGAAACAGATGGGATGCTACCGCACCATCCATACGCCTCGTCCCTTCGCCAGACAAATGTATCGACACCGCTGTGCTTTCGCCTCCGGCAGGGCGAAGGTAGTCGTGCAGCTTGGCTACAAATTCTTCCACGCTGAATTCCGCCTTGTTGATAAGCCATACCGTATTGCGTAGCTCTCTGATCGTGTTCATGGTCAGCTTCTGTGTTTCTTTGAGTGTGGGCAGGTCGTTCTGACGCAGCGACAGTGACTGCAAAGAACTATTGATAAAAGTGAGCTGTGCGCCGATGTTGTCGTGCAGCTCGCGAGAGATGCGGAGCTTTTCTTCATGCAGCCGGCGCAGCGCTTTTGCCTTCGATAAGTCCGCTTCCTGTTTCATCTTTATTCGCTTTAGTTTGTTGTTGCGCAGAGCTAAAGCGCCGATAATGGCAAGGGCTACGATCGCAAGTCCGGAGCCGTACAATAGTTTGTTTTTCTTTTCCAGCAATAACCGGTTTTCACTTACGGCAGCAGTTTTCTCGGCAAGCTCGCGGTCTTTTTGTTCTGTTTCATATTGTGTCTGCAGGCTCAGCACTTGCTCGTGTCTTTCTGTATTGTACACACTGTCTTTAAGGGCGGTCAGAATTTTCAGGTGATCCATGGCAAGGCCGGGCCTGTTACTGCGTTCATATAGTCTGGTCAGCGCTTCTTCCGTCAGCATCACCAGGGGATTACTTTCAATTCGCTTGCCGGTTTGCAGTGCCCCGAGCAATTGCCTTTCAGCTAAAGCATAGTTGCTGAGTCCTTCCAGCGCAATGCCCTGCTGCGCCAACGCATATCCCAGGCTTTCCTCATCTTTTGCTTCTTTTGCCATTTGCTCCGCTTGTCTGCCGGTCGCCAGGGCCTCGCGATATCTTCGCAGTTCATTGAGCGCACTGGCAATATTGGTCAGGTTATACAGTTCATCCTTCCAATGTCCCGCAGCCTCGTTCAGGTTTTTTGCCTCATCGAGGAACCTGAGTGCCTGCGCAGGCTGGTGCAGGTTTTGGTAGGCAGCACCGATATTGCCGAGGCATACGATCAGCGTTCTTTTATCGCCGCTATTCCGGGCGGGTTCCAGCATGTTCAGGTAGCATTCCAGGGCTTTTTCCTGATTGCCGTTCCGCTCGTAGATCAGTCCTATATTGTTGTATGCGCGGGCTGTGCCTTTGAAGTTGTTGTGCGCCTGTGCATAGGCCAGGGCTTTTAGCTGGAAGTCAATAGCTTTTTCAAACAGATTCAGATTCTTATAGTTGTTGCCAATATTGGTGAAAAGCGCCGCCATCCTCGCTGAATCTTTCAAGGCGCTGTAAATGGTCAGCGCGCTGTCGTTGTAGCGAAGGGCCTGTCGGTGAAGTCCCTGTTTTTTGAGTAAAAGGGCATAGTCCTGATAGCCATAGGCCACCAGTGCAGGAAGGTTGTCTTGTTTGGCGGTCGCAATGCCCTGCAGATATAGTGCGGCGCCTTCGGAATAGCGGGAAGCCATTTCTTCCAGACTGGCAAGGTTGTACAAACTTTTGATGAAGCCAAAAGGGTAGTTTTTTTCGGAAGAAAGCTGCCTTGCCTTAAGGGCAAAATCCTTTGCACGCACTTCATCGTCTTCTGCCAGCAGGTAAGAAAGCTGGTTATAGACATTGATACGGGTGCTGTCGGGCAGGCGAGTACTGAGGGCTTGCATCAGGCTATCCTTTTCGCCGGCATAGAGCGTTTGTGCCAACAGTGTAATTGCCAGCAGGAGCAAAGTTGATTTCATCGGACAGAAATAGTAACGGGAAAGTACAAATTGTTCTCTTCAAAATTTCGGCGTTACGCTGATAAATACGCATAGCTGCGTATGGTGTGCTTTAGAGGCTCAATCTACTTTTGATGCATCAACTTTTTGCACATGAAAAAGATTTTTACTGCCGCACTTTTGTTCTTTTCTGCCGTCGCCAAGGCCAACAACATTCAGGTAAGCAATCCCTCCATCAATGGTCAGAACACTGCGCTTGATTTTTCGATGGTGAACTTTAGTCTCTCGTGGGATCATAGCTGGCGTACCAGTACCAATGAAGCCAACTATGACGGAGCCTGGGTTTTTGTAAAGTTCCGCAAAGCCAACAGTGGACTCTGGCAACATGCTACCATCAACTACACAGCACCAGGTACGGCTGCGGCATCGGGTCACACAGAGCCGGCAGGTGCTACCATCACGACAGCACCAGATGGTAAAGGCGTGTTTGTCTATCGCAATGCGAACGGAACGGGTAATGTTTCCTACAGCGGTGCATCGCTTCGCTGGAACTATGGTGTAGATGGAGTGCTCGACAATGATAGCGTAGAGATACGAGTGTATGCGGTGGAGATGGTGTACGTTACGCAGGGTCAATATTATCTCGGGTCCGGAGGTGCGGAGAATTATTATTTCAAAGCGGGAAGCACGAACAATCCTTTCCAGGTCAATTCGGAGGGCGCCATCACAATAGGCACAGCTTCGGGCGATCTTTATTATGGACTGGGGGGCTCGAGTGGCGATGGAAGCGGTCCCTTGCCTGCGGCTTATCCCAAAGGCTACAATGCTTTTTGGATGATGAAGTATGAGTGTAGTGAACAACAGTATGCCGATTTTCTGAATAACCTCGATGCGAGCAGAGCCAATACGCGCAATGTGGGCATCCCCGGGTCGGCGAATAACTATGTTGCGAACTATCCGGAACGTGCGCTGGGCGGACTTAGTGGTGTTGATTTTCTGGCTTTACTCGATTGGATGGCATTGCGACCCATGACGGAACTTGAATACGAAAAAGCATGCCGCGGATACAATATTGTTCCGCTGCCTAACGAATATGCCTGGGGTAATACCACAATTGGTTATGTTCCCTCGGTATTGAATAGTGGTTTGGCAACCGAAACACAGTCAGCCGGAAACGCCAACTACTATCCCTACACTTCATATCTGAATCGTCCGATCCGTTGCGGAGCCTTTGCACAGGACACCACCACCACAAGAACACAGACAGGGGGCAGCTACTACGGTGCGCTCGAACTTTCCGGAAACATTGAAGAGCTGTGTGTAACGGTAGGTAATACTACCGGTCGCAGTTTTACCGGTGCGCACGGCGACGGAAACCTTGATGCTAACGGCGAAGCCAATGTAACGAACTGGAGTGCAGCAGGTGTCGGTGTACGGGGCGGTTCTTTCAATGAGCCCGCTGCCAGCCTGCGCGTATCTGATCGCACCAACGCTGCCTATATACCCAACACCACCCGCAGCGCAGCACAGGGCGGACGCGGAGTACGCACAGCACAGTAAGGTCTGGACAAAAAGCAGCAACATGAAACAGCGCATTTTATTTCTCGCACTCGCAGGCATGCAGCTAACCGCCAAGGCTCAGAACAATCCGATTTTTTATGGCGGCTCCGGCGATGGGCATAGTGTTCTGTCGTGGATGCCAACGACAAACCATGGTAACCTGGGCGGTCCGGGTGATGGCTATGCAGGTCAGCCATATTTGCAAATCCTTGCCCCTGCGCATGCGGGAGGCGCGGGTGACGGCTGGTCAGGCAACGGTTATCTGCCTCTTGTCTCTACGACCGTAAAGGGTGGCTCCGGCGATGGCTTTTCAGGAACGTTTGTGCTACAAACGACCGACCACGGAAATAGTGGCGGCGAGGGCGACGGGTGGGGGAGTATGGGTAAGGCAGCCTACCAGAGCGCATGGAACAAAGGTGGTGCCGGCGATGGCTGGGCAAGTACTTACAATCCTCTGGCTCCATTACCCGTCGGACTCATTTCGTTCGACGCAAAAAAGCGTGGCACACAGGGGCTACTGACCTGGGTGGCAGGCCATGTGAATGATGTGGTAAAATTTGACGTTGAAAGAAGTGCCGATGCCGTACACTTCACTTATCTGGGCAGTGTAGTTCCACATGCCATGGCGTCTGATCCGTATGAACTGATAGACGAACGTCCGATGCCCGGGCATAACTACTACCGGTTGCGGGTACAATATCAGTCGGGCAAAATCTCCTATTCAGGTGCTAGACTCCTGGTGTTTGCCGACACACAGCAGCCGTCGTTGCAAGTGTATCCAAATCCTGCTAACGAACAGGTCAACCTTGTAGTTTCAGACGAGATCGAAGGCCGGCAGCTTGTTGTAAATATTTATGACGCCGCCGGAAAGCTGGTCCTCCATCGTCAGGTGCTTGCTTCAGAAAAGGTAATACGCGTCAGTACGGTAGCTTTCGCTCAGGGCACCTACTATATTCATTTGTCGGCGGGAGGCTTTTCATCGCTTAACCCTGTTGTGGTGCAGCACTGATTTAATTTGACGATTTGAAAATTTGAGGATTTGAAGATAATTCGGCAATGAGTCAATTCGGCAATTTGCCAATGTCGCCGTCCGCCGCAAAAGTTCGGTTTATTACTCGCGTCCTTGCGAGGAGCGTAGCAAAGCGGAGCGACGAAGCAATCTATACAATGTGCTAATGTGCTAATTTGCTGATGTGCTAATTAGAATTGAAGACAATTAGCCAATTAGCCAATTTTAGATAAGGCTTGAAAGCGGGACACCAACCTCACGACTTCACATATTCACAGTCTTACGAGTACACAACTGCGGAAATAAACAACCCTCATTTCCCCTTCTTCTTTTGCTTGATCAAAAGAAGAAGCAATCCCGATAGCTATCGGGACAAGCGGGCATCAATGACGGGGTGATGCCCGCGGTCTTACTATTAAGCTTTTGTGCTAATGTGCTGCCAAGCAGGGCAATTGGATAATTCAGCAAGGCGCCAATTCGACAATTGGAATTGAAAATTTTAGGATTTGAAGATAATTAGCGAATTAGCCGATTAGCCAATGGTGGATAAGACTTGAAAGAAGGACAACCAATTTCACGATTTACGACTTCACGATTTACGATTTACGACGTTACAACTTCACAAATAAACGCATCAACAAAAGAACAGCCTCCTAATTTTGCACTGAGCTATGAAAAATTCCCATACACTTCTGGTGAAGAACATGGTCTGCAATCGCTGTATAGCAGCAGTGGAAGCTGCGCTGAAAGCCGAAGATATAGCTTATGATAAAGTGCAGTTGGGAGAGATCAGTATTACTACAGCTCTATCTGCAACACGGAAGGAAGCTTTTGAGCACAGACTACGGGGGCTTGGCTTTGAGCTGATTGACGGCAGAACCGGCGGCGTGGTAGAGAAAATCAAGCAACTGGTGATCAAACGCGCAAGGAATCAATCGGCAGAAGAAGATTCGAGACTGAAGTTGTCGGGATATTTGTCGGAGCAACTAAGGCATGAATACAGTTATCTCAGCAACTTGTTTTCGTCGGTAGAGGGCAGAACGATCGAGAACTATTTTATCGAACAGCGTATTGAATACGTAAAGGAACTGCTGGTGTACGATGAGATGACACTTTCGGAAATCGCTCTGGAACTGGAATACAGCAGCACCGCCCACCTTTCGGCCCAGTTTAAAAAAGTGACCGGGCTTACACCTTCTCATTACAAAAAAGTAGGCGCAGCCAAACGTAAGGCACTCGACGAGCTCTGATTTGCGCATTCCAAAAATGATGTAAATCTTTCCCAAAGTTGTGTAACAGCGGGGGCAGTGCCTGGCGGTAGCTTTGCACTATCAAAAACAATAAAACAGTTTTTTTATGAAAACAACATCAAGCCTTCGCCTGGCAAATGGCGCCAACGGACAAAAATGCAGCAATCCAAACTGTACTTGTACTCATTGTAACTGCGGTAACAATTGTACCTGCAAAAACTGCGGATAGGCAACAGCATTTCTGCATTCAGGAAGCCGGCACTGCGCCGGCTTCCATTTTTTTGGGATGAACTGATTTTGTGTTGTGGCCAAAAGCGGTTCACATCCCTTGACTTCTTTTTGTGCAGACTCCATTCGTAGGCAAGAGCTTTCAGAGGACTACTCCATCAGCTCGCCTGCTTAGTAAACACTTGCCAATATTTGCTCCAGCACTTTAAGGTCTATGTCTGCTAGTTTGTTGATGTAGATGCAGCCGCCGCCCGTTTTGTGCTTCCCAAGGCGCTGCAGTGCGGTAGCATGTTTTGCAGTGTCCATGATATAGACGGTAAGGTTGGCTTTTCGGGGAGAGAAACCGAGCCGGAACCAATCTACCTGACGACCACTGGTGGGACTCTCATACAACTTTTTGCCGAAGCCAATGATGGAGCTGCCCCAAAGTACAGGCGCTTCGCCAGTGAGCTTTTTCATCAGGGCCAACAGCACTGTGGCATCTGTTTTTTTCTGACCGTCGGGCAGGCGATTCAGAAAATCTTCAACACTTTCTGTAGTTGCCTTGGTTTTGATCTCGGCTAGCTTTGGTTTTCTTGTGGTTGCCATATTTGTTCTGTTTCCAGCAGGAGGTAATAAAAATAGTTGAGCCTTGTTGAACCCTGAAGACTTTTGAAATTAAATATTTGCCGGTAGGCAATTCACCCCCTTACATCCAGCACATCCCTCAAAGCGTTTCCCAACACATTGAAAGCATAGACCAATAGCATGATGGCAATGCCGGGAATGATAGCCAGCAAGGGGCGGTTGGTCAGGAGGAAGTTGTAGTGTTCTTTGATCATCAATCCCCAGGAAGGTTGTGGCGGCTGCACACCGATGCCCAGAAAGCTAAGTCCGGCTTCGATAAGGATGGCGGCCGCAAAATTGCTGGCGGCGATCACCATCAACGGTCCGGCGATGTTGGGAAGGATGTGCCGGAATATGATGCGGATATCGGAAAGTCCCAGTGCTTTGGCTGCCGTGATGTATTCCATTTCTTTCAGTACCATCACCTGTCCGCGGATCAACCTTGCAGCGCTCACCCACATGGTAAGACCGATGGCAATGAAGATTTCCCAAAATCCTTTTCCGATGGTGAGGGTGATGGCAAAGACCAGTAAGAGCGTGGGAATGGCCCATAACAGGTTGATGATCCACATCACGATATCATCTACCCAGCCGCCAAAATAGCCCGCCAGAGAACCCAGCACGATACCGATGGAAAGCGATAGCAACACGGCTACAAGGCCTACAGCAATGCTGACGCGTGCGCCCACCAGCAGGCGTGAAAGTATATCGCGGCCATAGCGGTCGGTGCCTAGCAGAAAGGTGCGGTGCTGTATATACAGCCGCGAAAAACCAGCGGGGTCTGCGCCGGAAGCGTTCCACAGGGAAAGCGGATAACGCAGGGTGTCTTCAAGATCGTCGTCGATATAATGTCTGACGATTAGTTTATCGTTCGTGAACCGGTACCCATTTATCGGTACAGCATTGTAATCTGATGGCCTACCGGAAAACCAGTCCGTCCAGCGCTTTGGGGCAGTCTGCCGGATTTGCTTCGGTACCAGCAAGAGTTGTTTTTTAAAACCAGGGGACCGCGCTGCAAGCTCTATGACCATCCGGTTGGCGAAGGGAGTATTGTCGGGCGCCAGCGGGTAGGCAAAGAGGGCCACGCCACAGGTGAGCAGAATAATAGCGAGTGCCAGAAGCACCGAAGGTTTGCGAAAGAATCTGCCGCCTGCCGTTATGGGTCGCTTGCTTTTCAAAGTTTTTCTACAGGCCGTATTGCGTAATCAGGTAAATAAACTGTGTCATTGCAACGGCGCCCATTTTAAGTTCGCGGTGGTTCACTGCTTCAAAGACATCTTTGGCCGTGTGGTGGTAGTCGAAATAGCGCTGCGGATCCGGAATCAGTTCTGCCACCGGCACTCCTGCCTTTTGCAGTGGCCAGATGTCTGCTCCTCCATTCTTCCCCTCAAAGTCATAGACACCATAAGGCAGGAACAACGATTTATAGGACTGCAGATAGCGTCTTTGTGCATCGCTCATCCCCAGGCTGATACCGCGCGGAGCAAATCCGCCGGCATCGCTTTCGAGCGCCAGAATATGCTCTTCGTGATGCGCCTGTGCCGAGTCTGCATAGGCCATTCCGCCTTTCAGTCCGTTTTCTTCATTCATAAACAACACCACACGAAGGGTGCGTTTAGGCCGGAGTTTCAGTGCTTTGAAGGTGCGCAATACCTCTATGCTTTGCACACAGCCCGCCCCATCGTCATGCGCTCCTTCGCCTACATCCCAGCTATCGAGATGGCCTCCCACCACTACAATCTGATTGGGCAACTGCTCGCCTTCAATTTCGCCTACTACGTTGAAGGATGTCTTTGTGCCCGCCATTCTGCAATTCGATTGCAACCTTGCGGTAACCGGATTTTTGAGACACCATTTTTCCAGCAGATCTGCCGAACGGTTGCCGATGGCAACTGCCGGTATGGGCCTGATGCTGTCGGCATAGCGCAGAGAGCCGGTGTGAGGTTCGTCGTCTTCACCAGTGGAGATGCTTCTGATGATGACACCTGCGGCACCTTTTGCCGAAGCAAGGTTGGGGCTGTTCCAGCGGTAGCTGCCTGCTTGTCCGTAACCCTCGAATGTGTTGACGAGCTGCTGTGGAAAACGGTGGTTGAAGAAAACAATCTTTCCCGCCACGTCCTTTGTACCAAGCCTGGAGAATTCTTCGAAATCCTGCACCATAATAATAGAGGCTTCCAATATTTTGCCCCCGGTGCCTACCGTGTTCCCCAGCGAGAGCATGGGCAGGGAAAGCCAATTGCCGGTGTTGCCTTCCCGAACGGATAGGTTCTCTTTTCCGCGGATCCATACCGGCACCTCCACCAGTTGCAGCCATACTTTATCGGCGCCGGCCTCGCGCAGCGTGCGCTCACCCCAGCTTATGGCCCGGCTGGCAGCAGGAGTACCACTGAGCCGGTTGCCCACCTGTTTGCACAATATTCGCAGGTCTTCGTAGCATTTGCCCTGCAATAATATCTGGTTGGCTATTTTGCGAAACATAGCCGAATCCTGAGCCTGGCTGGTGCTTCCGAGCAAAATGGCGAAAACCAAAGCAATGCTGTATTTCATTCGCTAAAAATAATAGCAAAGCAAGAAACTGGGCTCTGGAAATTGATGACGCCGGGGGAATAATAATTTAACCCCGCCATCTCGGGCCTAATACCGTACCTTTGCGGCTTCATAAATATAAGTTCTTAGTTAGATGATTTCATTTTCGAGCCTTTCACTGAGAGAGGAAATTACTCGTGCTGTAGCCGAATTGGGCTTTGAGACCCCCACACCTATTCAACAAAAAGTAATACCCCATTTATTAGCCGAACCCACTGATATTATTGGTCTTGCCCAGACGGGTACCGGCAAAACTGCCGCTTTTGGTTTGCCGCTGCTGCATCATATGGATGTTGCAGAAAAGCAGGTGCAGGCCCTGGTGCTTTCTCCTACACGTGAACTCTGTATGCAGATACAGGAGGAGTTTAAGAAGTATGGCCAGTATATGCGCGGACTGAAAACGACCGCGGTATATGGAGGTGTGCCTATTGGCGGACAGATAAGAGAGCTAAAATATCATCCGCAGGTGGTGGTGGCTACGCCCGGCCGGCTGATTGATTTGCTGGAGCGTAAGGCGCTATCGCTGGAGAGTGTAAAATACGTGGTGCTGGATGAAGCCGACGAAATGCTGAACATGGGTTTCCGCGAAGACATTGACTTCATTCTGAAGAACACGGTGTCGCGCCAGCATACCTGGCTTTTTTCGGCAACGATGAACAATGAAGTGCGGGGCATTGCCAAGCGTTTCATGAGCCAATGGAAGGAATATTCCGTTGCTGCGGCCAACACCACGAATGAGAATATTGACCATCAGTATTATGTTACACACCGGCACCTCCGGTTCGAAACCCTGCAAAGGCTGCTCGATTTCACGCCAGGCATCTATGGTATCATCTTTACCCGTACCAAGCAAGACTGCCAGGAAATTGCAGAAAAACTGATGAAACAGGGTTACCATGTAAGCCCTCTCCATGGCGATATGGATCAGAAGATGCGGAGCAAAGTGATGGAGCGCTTCAAAAATCGTAGCCTGCAGGCCATTGTCGCTACAGATGTGGCGGCAAGAGGGATAGATGTCAACGATATCACCCACGTTATCAATTATGAGTTGCCGGACGATCCTGAAGTTTATACCCATCGTAGCGGACGGACGGCGCGCGCCGGCAAGTCGGGCATTTGTATGAGCATCGTCTCTCCCAAAGAAATTTCAACCATCCGCCAGATTGAGCGCCTTGTAAAGCAGCGGTTCAACCGTTGTGACATACCTGATGGGGCAGAAGTGGTGAGAAAGCGCCTGTTTTATTTTCTGGAACAAATCGAAACGGCCAAGCCACAGAAGAACTTCGCTGAAGTTTACCTGCAGTCCATTCACGAGCGCTTTGAGGAAATGGATAAGGATGAACTGATCAAACGGTTGATCTGGATACAGCTTAAGGAAACTATAGATAATTATCAGGAAGCAGAGGACCTGAACGCTGGTTACGATCAGGCGGGTGGCCGCACCGAAGGCAAAAGTGTTCGCCTATTTATGAACATGGGCTCGAAGGATGGTATGGACAGCGCAGAGAAGCTGGTGCGTTTTGTAGCCGAAGCTACCGACCTGGAGCCGGGAATGATCTTCCGCGTAACCGTGCGCGAGCTCAGCAGCTTCTTCAACGTACGCGGCGACGCTGCCGATTTCATTAAAGAGACACTTTCGCAGAAGAAATATAAGGGCCGTAAAATAAGGATCGAAGAGGCGGATCAGCGTCCGGCGCCGCAGGGCCGCGACCGCTCGAGACCCTATAACGACAAACGTTCCGGGGAATTCAAACCTCGATTCGGGAAATCCGATTCACACAAGATTAACAGGAATTATTAGGGTATAATTTAATGTTTTCTTGGCCGTTTAAGATTTCTGCCCTTACTTTGCGTAAAATTTAATGCGTATGAGGCTGTTGTTAATCACCACATTTTTAGCGTTCAGTGTAGGCACTGCACAGGCACAGAAGAGTTCCGGCTCGGGCATGCTATCCAGTATCAGAAACGGAATCGCTAGTTTTTATCACGATAAATTCGAGGGCCGCAAAACCGCCACCGGAGAGATTTTTGATAACGATAAATTTACGGCTGCTTCTAACAAGCTGAAGCTGGGAAGTTATGTAAAGGTGACTAACCTCAACAATAGACAAGTGATCTATGTACGTATCAACGACAGAATGGCCAAAAGTAATAACCGCCTGATAGACCTTGCCAGCATTGCAGCGAAGAAACTGCACTTCCACAAAAACGGTATTGCAAAAGTGAAGGTAGAGCCCGTATCTGAAGAAGAAGGCCGTAAAGCCATTCTGGCGCAGAACAGTTTCAACCTGCTACCGGGTAACAAACTCTGATTGTTCAATAAAACGATGCTAATAAAAAAGTCCGGTGATGTGCCGGACTTTTTTAATTTTTTATAGGAGGTGCGTTGTCTAATAAGAGTTCCACCAGTTTTCTGTACTCCACTTATACGAGAAAGGCATCAACAGCAGCGATATCGCGAAATTGGACTTACCCGTTAGCTTGGCAGTACCGCCCGCCTGAATGTTGCCGTCGCCTTCATCATGTTTGTAGTCCATATAGGCAAGATCTCCGATAGCATACATGGCTCTAACCTTTACGCAAATGCCGGCAAATATTCCTACTTCCGCCTTCACGTATGGGGTCACTGCAAAAGTGGGATCGATAGTGACGGGTACGCCGGTAAGGGTAGTCAACGCATAAGACGGATAAACACCGGCGCCGAAAGCAGCACAAAACCTGGGTGTTCTCAGATCTACGGCATGAGCGCCCAGCTTTATATCAAGCCCGATGGGCAGCGCCATTTGTACGGTGGCACCGTCTAACAGAAAATCATTTTCAAAAGCAAACCCGTCCACCTTCGATTTCCACGTCATCATATTGTACATATAGTCAACGGTAAGGCAGAGCGAGCTTGCATTGCCCATGCGTTTGAGACGGAAATAAGTGCCGGCGGTAAAACCCCAAGAAGCATTTGTTTTCATTTCGAAAGGCTTGTAGGTCGTGTCAATATCATGGCCCAGCCCCTTGGAGTAATAAGTAGATGTGTAATCGGCCTTGTTGCTTAGAAAGGAATACCCCAATTGCAAATGACTGAGGATACCCGGAACCCTGGCGGATGAAACCAGAGGCACTGATAATACGGCGCAGAGTAAAAATGCCTTGAGTTGCAGTTTATTCATAAACACGGTTTGTTGCGTAAACATAATAAATGAAACTTACTAATCCCAACGAAAAGAGAAGGACTGAACTAAAATTGAGATCATAAACTGATCATGGATTTTCAGGCTCGTGCGCACGTCGGAGGCAATGTTGAAAAGGTCGTCGCGGTCGTTGGAAAAACTAATCGGGCTTTTGAGGATATAGGTGGCGCGTAGTTTCCAGTTGATACCGGCAAAAAGGCTGAGTTCTGCCTTGATATTGGGTGTCGCGAGGAATTTGAATCCCACAAAATGATGATAAAAAATACTTAACACAAATGTCTGCACTGCATTTCTCATTTTCCCCATCGTACTTTTGTCCGATGCATCATCCCGCTATTTATATCGCCAGCATAGAAGGCAAGGGAAGGGGGGTGTTTACTACGGAAGATATTCCCCTCGATACCGTAGTGGAGGTGGCTCCGGTGATCGTAATGAGTGGTGAAGAACGCGTGCTGCTGGATAAGACTTTACTGCACGATTATATCTTCGAATGGTCGCCCGATGGCCGAAATGAATGTTGTATGGCTTTGGGGTATGTACCCATCTTCAATCATTCCTATCAGTCCAACTGCGAATATTTTATGGACTATGATGAGCAGTCAATGCTGATCAAAACGGTACGGAACATCAGGGCAGGTGAAGAGCTGACCATCAACTATAATGGTGATTGGGACGATCCGAAGGCAGTGTGGTTCGACGTGCGCTGATCTGAAATTTCTTTCGGAGCTTCGTTGTTCAACGAACATTGATCTATTATGTGGCAGGAAAAAGAAAACACGCTGTACCGTGCCTTCATCTTTCACGATTTTTCAGAAGCCTTTGCCTTCATGACCCGGGTTGCCCTGCTGGCCGAGCAACATAACCATCATCCCCGCTGGACGAATGTCTGGAACAAAGTGGAGATATGGTTAAATACACATGACGCCGGCGATCGGGTCACAGAGAAAGACAGAAAGCTGGCAGCGTCTATTGATGCCTTGTCTGCTTAGTCAATCCTGAAGACCGGGTAGCGTCTGTACTCTGGCTCAAAGTACTCCGTTTGTTCATAAACAAATTCCAGTTGTGCGTCGCCATCCCGGGCGAAACTGGTATCGCTTGCTCTTTTTAACCTGAGTGCTTGTTCTATTTCAGGGTGGAGCTTTAACCAGTCAGCGGCAAGGTCTTCAAATACATAATCGCTAAAGCCTTCTTTCTGTTGCAATATGGCATCAAAAAATCCCCAGGCAAAAAATGCGTCGGGTGCGTCCGGTTCAAGGGTTTCCAGCAAGTATATTTTTGCAGGCTGATCGGTGGGAATAATATAGTCGCCCTTGTAGCCATGCACCATTTGTCGTTTTGCAGTGTAGTGCACATCCGTGTGCAGATAATGACCTTCGTAGGGTGTTTTCACGGTTTCGAAGGTGCCAATCGTGTACACGGTCGCAAGGATGTCCGTGTCTCGTTCTAATTTCCGAAACTGAACCCCATTCCATTGTAGTCTCTGAAGCACTTTATGCCATCCCCGCGGCAAAATATAAGCTTGTGGTGCTGTTGCCGTTCGGGTGGGCAAAAAGCGGTTGAAGAAGCGAACCTGCCGTTCGTAGGGTTGTTGCCGGTCGTAGAAAAGTCGTTGCTGGCCCGACACCTCACTAGCTTTGTAGCGGGATGCATACCCTTTGAAAGAGATGAGGCTATACTGCGTGGTGTCTGTGCGCCAGTCGAGCGTAAAGACCTTCTGCCTGCGCACAGATTGTCTCTCGCGTGCCCGGATGGCTTTGATGCTTTGCGCATGCTCTGCTGCAAAATCTATCATGCATTGCATTAGCGCATAGCAGGCCTGCACTCTTTGGGCATAGGGCTTGAGCATATGGGTCTCCGATACGAAAGCGAATGTGGCAAACAGCGCCGCAAAGCCGCTGGCAAAACGGGGCGGATCATAGAACTGAGGCCATCCCTTGTCTGGTGTGTGGCCCCAATGGTTGACGTAAGGCACAAGATCGTAGCCCTTCACTTTCATCCTTCTATAGATTTCCGGTTCAAGTTTCTGAGCCTGAAATGCGCCCATGTAGCTTCCCAGCTTACGCTCATTTTCTGAAAGCAGGGTCATCACGTGCTGGTAGTCGGCCCCATTGCTGACATGGTTGTCAATAAACAGATCGGGGTCAAGGCGATGAAAAAGTTGCACCAGCGAGCGAGTCTCCCGGGCATCCATTTTGATAAAGTCCCTGTTCAGGTCGAGGTTTTGTGCGTTGCCTCTGAACCCATAGGCTGCAGGTCCGTTTTGGTTGGCCCGACTGAGCCTTCCCCGGTTGCGTGCGCCCCCTGTATTAAACACCGGAATGACGGCCAACACTATGTTTCGGGGTAGGGTGTACCGGCCCAGGGCAGCATCTCTGATCAGCATCATGCTGGCATCCACACCATCGGGTTCGCCGGGGTGAATGGCGTTGTTGATGAGGATCACGAGGCGCTGCTCTTTTTTCCATGCCTGAGGATTAAAGTTTCCGTCGGCCGAAAAATAGACTACATGCAGCGGTACATCGTCATCGGTAGCACCCGTTTCCTGCAGCTCCACACTGCTAAATCGACTATCGAGCTGCCGGAAGTATTCTATTGCTTCAGCGTAGGTGGCGGTTTCCCGGCCCTGAGATTTTTCAAAAGGTGTACGATAAGCCTGTGCGAAAAGGTGCGCAGAAAAAAGTACTGTCGGTATCAAAATCAATATGAAAGTTTTCCTCAGCTTCATTTTGTTTTTTTGTGTTGGTCATATTCGCTGCGGAGCAGGGCGTAGCAAATCGAATCATCAAATCTTCCTTCGTAGAAATAGTGCTCGCGCATCAGGCCTTCCCGACGGAAATGTTGGCTTTCGATTACCTTTTGTGAATACCTGTTTTCGGGGGCTACAAAGGCTTCAATTCGGTTCAGGTTCATGTCTTCAAATCCATGGTCAACTACCGCTTGTATCGCTTCCCTGGCAAGGCCCTGGTTTTGAAATGCAGGAAGTATGCGATAACCGATTTCTGCCCTGCGATGCTGCGGTACCCAGACATGAAAACTAAACGATCCCACAACACCGCCGCTTAGAGCATCGTGCAAAATAAAAATGCGGAAATCGAGATAATCATTGCCGCCATTATAACGCTTTTGGTATTTCCGATATTCTTCCTCTGTCGTCAGGCCCATCAGGTCCACGAACTGTTGCTGGGTTTTTTCTTTCAGCAGTGTGGCAATATGTTCGGAGCTATAGACAAGGATCTTGAGTCGCTTGGTCTTCATCTCAGGGGTAAACATGGTGGATCATTTTCCCGACAATAAAGCTATAAATGAAACCAATTCCAAGTAATGCATGTATGTACATACATTTGTTCAACGAAATAATTAAACACAGCAACAATGAAAAAACTATTTACGATTGCGGCCTTTGTTTTTGCCGGAGGAGTGGCTCAGGCCCAGGCAAGCCGGAATGTGATGGCGGCGGCGCCGCTGGCTGCTACGAACTGGAGCTTAGATAAATCGCACTCCAGCGTTAAGTTCAGTGTAGATCATCTGGTGATCTCAGAAGTAGAAGGAAACTTTAAGATGTTCAACGGTTCGCTCACAAGTCCTGAGCCGGATTTTTCGAATGCCGTGATCGAATTTACTGTGGATGTGAACAGCATCAACACTGATGATGAAAAGCGCGATGCCCACCTGAAGAGTGATGATTTTTTCAACGCCGAAAAATTTCCGGCTATGAAATTTGTCAGCACATCTTTTAAGAAGGTGAAAGGAAATGCCTATGTGCTTGAGGGAAATCTTACCATCCGCGACGTAACGAAGAAAGTGCAGTTTGCCGTGATTTATGGTGGAACGGTTAAAGATCCCTGGGGCAATATCAAGGCTGGTTTCAAGGCATCGGGCACTATTAACCGCAAAGAATTCGGATTGAAGTGGGGCGTGCTTACCGAAACCGGTGGCGCAGTAGTGGGCGATGAAGTTCGGATGAAGATCAATGTAGAGTTTGCACAGGCTAAAGGGTAGCAAGACTGGAATTTATATTTCGAAACTGACGGCACGCGCAAATCGTGCCGTTTTATTTTTTACATTGCTGATGTGATCCTTAGAAATGCAACGACAGAAGATGCCGCAACCCTTCAGCAGCTTGCTGAAAAAATATGGTATCCTACCTACGGTCCCATATTGTCGGAAGAGCAAATACGGTTCATGCTCGATAAAATCTATGATCTTAACAGCATCCGCACACAAATTTCTACGGGCAGTCAAACCTATATATTACTTTCCGAAAATGGCGCTCCGCAAGGCTTTGCCGCCTTTGGCCCGCGCCCGGAGCATCCGGAAGTCTATAAGCTTTTTAAGCTGTACTGCCTTGTAGAGACTAAGGGAAAAGGCTATGGAAAGGCATTGATTAATGAAGTAGAACAGAGGGTTTTACGAGCCGGTAAAACTATACTCGAACTCAACGTCAACAAATACAATCCTGCAAAGACCTTCTACGAAAAAATGGGCTACGAAGTGATCTATGAAGAAGACATACCTATTGGCGATTTTTGGATGAATGATTTTGTGATGAGGAAGGAGCTCAAATAAAATTGCCCTCACCATCCGGAGGGCAAAAACTTAATTTCTCGCTGTGTTACTTTACATGTTCATCTTCTCCATGATCCTTTCCAGATCGTTGTCGTTGTAAAATTCAATAAGGATTGCGCCTTTTCCGTTTTTCTTTCGGTCGAGCTTCACTTTCGTGGAAAAATGCGAAGCCATATTGTCTTGTATGCGCTTGTACGCGGGCGGGAGCTGACTGTCTTTGCTTTTCGCTCTTGCTACGTCCGGTCTTTCTTCGGCAATCATGTCTTTTACCAACGCTTCCACCTGCCGCACCGACAGCCCTTTTTCGCGGATTTCGCGGTATACATACAGTTGCTGATCTATAAGCTCTAATCCGATGATTGCCCGTGCATGGCCCATGGAAATCTCTCCATCGCGCACAGCCTTCTGTATATCGGGTGGCAACTTCAGCAGGCGGATGTAGTTGGTCACCGTGCTGCGGTCTTTTTTCATGCGCTCGGCTACCTGTTCCTGCGTCATGTTGCACTCGTCCATAAGCCGCTTATAGCTCAGCCCTATTTCTATTGCATTCAGGTCTTCGCGCTGCAGGTTTTCCAGCAGGGCCAGTTCCAGTAGTTCCTGATCGTCGGCGGTGCGTATGTAGGCAGGTATATCTTTTAGTCCGGCCATCTTCGAAGCGCGCCAGCGGCGTTCTCCGGATATGAGCTGAAATTTATTTTGCCCCACTTTTACCAGCGTCACCGGCTGTATGATGTCGTGGAGCTTTATACTGTCTGCCAGTTCCTGCAATGCCTTTTCATCAAAGTCGCGGCGGGGTTGTTTCGGATTTACTTCAATCTGATCGAGGGCTATGCGGGCAATAGTGCCGGCACTTTGTCCCGACACGGCAGGCACACCTTCTGCGGTAGTATTCAGCTCATCATCGATGCTGTTCAGCAGGGCGCGTATTCCTTTCCCTAAGGCTTGTTTTTTATTAGCGTTATTCTGCGCCATGCTCGTCGGTTTCTAAAATTTTATCTTCGTTTTTTATTTTCGTCAGGTTGTTCTTCTGTAATATTTCTTTGGCCAGGTTCAGGTAGTTGACCGCCCCTGTGCTTTCGGCATCATACATCAGTGCAGGCTTGCCAAAGCTCGGTGCTTCGCCCAGGCGTGTATTACGATGGACAATGGTGTTGAACACCAGGTCCATAAAGTGATTTTTGATTTCTTCCACCACCTGATTGCTCAGCCTCAGGCGCCCGTCGTACATGGTCATGAGGATGCCTTCTATCTGCAGGCTGGTATTGATGCGGGTCTGTACAATCTTGATGGTATTGAGGAGTTTTCCCAAACCTTCGAGGGCAAAGTATTCGCATTGCACCGGTATCACCACGCTATCGGCAGCGGTGAGCGCATTTACAGTGATCAGACCAAGCGAAGGTGAGCAGTCTATCACCACAAAATCGTATTGATCCTTCACCTCATCCAGCGCGTTGCGCATGATGTGCTCGCGATTGGGGTGGTTGATCAGTTCGATTTCCGCACCTACAAGGTCGAGGTGCGAAGGCAGCAAAAACAAATTAGGTGTTTCCGTTTCCAGAATCACCTGCGAAGCCGGCGTATCATTGACCATGCAGTCGTACAAACTCAGTTGGATATTCTTCAGGTCAAAACCATTTCCTGTTGTGCTGTTGGCCTGCGGGTCGCCATCTACCAGCAGGGTCCGGTACTCGAGTACTGCGAGGCTGGCCGCAAGGTTTATGGCTGTTGTGGTTTTTCCTACTCCGCCTTTCTGATTGGCTATTGCTATTACTTTTGCCATGCGATAATCGTTGTGCAACGTTCTGTGTAATAATTGAAATCCATGCAATTTTACATCTTATTGCGCTACTATAAGTTTATTGTCTTGCCAATTTCCGGCAACGTCAGGCTGAGGCCTGCCGCTTCAAACTTTTGTCGGGCTTCCTGATGGTCGATTTTTATATAGGGAAAGGTGTCGAAGTGTACTCCGATGATCTTGCCACATTGTATAAATTCTGCAGCAATCACTGCATCTTCTACGCCCATGGTGAAATTATCGCCAACAGGCAATATGGCAAAATCCAATTTAGCATACCTGGGGATAAGCTGCATGTCCATCATCAGGCTGGTGTCGCCACTGTAATAAAAATTGCCTTCAGCGCTGGTCACCACAAAGCCGCCCGGATTGCCGCCATAGGTGCCATCGGGTAGCACGCTGCTGTGCATGGCATGTACAAACTTTACCGTGCCGAAGTCAAAGTCTTTTTTGCCGCCAAAGTTCATCGGATGGGTATGCTGTAGGCCCTGTTTGCCGGCCCATTCTGTTATTTCGTAAGCTCCTACCACCAGCGCGCCCGTGCGCCGGGCCAACTCCAAAAGGTCGCCTACATGATCTCCGTGTCCGTGAGAAACAAGAATATAATCCGCTTCCACAGACTGCAGGTCTATATGTTTTGCCAGCGGATTTTGGGAAATGAACGGATCGAAAAGAATTTTCTTACCCGATATTTCTACAAGAAAGCACGACTGTCCGTAATAAGTGAATAACATGGTCTTTGATCTTTAATGAGTTTTCGAATAGTGATACCTGCGGGTGCAACAAAATTAATGTGCTGCCACGGCATTTTTTAAAACGGTGTATGCATTGTGGAAAATAAAAAAGTTACCGGGCGAACAAGCGGCCACAGCGGTTTTTTTAGCGTGCGCCAGCCTTTATTTTTGGCACTTATGAGGGAACGAAACAAATGGGTATTGCTGCTGCTGGTACTTTTTTGCAGCCAGGCCAGGGCCCTGGGACAGTTCAGCGACTCCGTGCATTACTATGTGAAACTGGCTTCCACGGGCTCTATCAACCGTACCAGTGATAAGTCGGCCTACCTGCTCACCCATTCGGCTGCCTTCCGCATGAGCAGGGAGGCCCTGAAACTAAATCTCACCGGCAGCTATCTCTATGGTAAGCAAAACGACCTGTTATCCAACAACGATGTCCATGCTGCTGTGGATTTCAACTTCTACCACACACCGCGGCTTTATTCCTGGGGATTGGGCAGCTTCAGCAAAAGCTACTCCTTAAAAGTGGTGTCGCAATATCAGGCGGGACTGGGTATGGCCTATTCGGTTTTCGAAAATCAATTCGGATTTCTAAACCTCAGCGATGGCTTTCTTTACGAGTCGAGCGATCTGTATCGGGCCGATAGCACGCGGCAGCTTTATCATACTGTACGCAATTCTTTCCGGTTGATGTACAAGCTCAGCTATAAAGATTTCGTCAATCTTGAGGGTACACACTTTCTTCAAAATTCTCTGCAGTATGGCGACGACTATATTTTCCGCTCCATCAACAGTCTTTCGGTAAAGCTGACGTCCTGGCTCCGGCTCACCTCGTCTCTGATCTTCAACCGGGTGTCGCGCACCAATAGCGAAAACCTGCTCATCAGTTATGGACTGGTGGTAGAGCACTATTTCTAAACTGGCGCTACAGGCCTTGTAGCAGTTGTCGTGCGCCTATTGACAGGGCTGATAAACACATTGAGGATTGATAAGAGCGGAGGAAAGACACAATCCGCAAACCCATTACCTTTGCGCTCACTGTTTCTATGATCACAATTATCTCTGGTACAAACAGAAAGGATAGCATGACCCTGCGGGTGGCAGGAATGTATTACCAGATCATGGAAGGCAGGGGCGAAGATATACACCTGCTTTCGCTGGAAGACCTGGCAGTGTGGGAGCGGGGGCCGCAGTTGCTGGAAATAGAACAAGCCCTGCTTATACCCTCCGATAAGTTTGTGTTCATCATGCCCGAGTATAACGGCAGTTTTCCGGGCATTCTGAAATTATTGCTCGACAATAGCGATATAAAAAAATGCTGGTGGTATAAGAAGGCGGCCATTGTAGGCGTGGCAGACGGGCGTGGCGGCAACCTCCGGGGCATGGACCATTTTACCGGCATCCTGCATTACATGAAGATGAACGTGCTGTACAACAAACTTCCGCTATCGCGGATACGTGAGGAAGTAAGTGCCGAGAGCCAATGGCTGAAACCCGCTACAGAAGCCGCAATCCATCAACAAATAGACGAATTCCTGAAATACTAAGGCATGCAGAAAAGGTTTTTGATCGTGTTGCTCATGATCATTCTCGGAGAAGTGTACAGTTTCATACTTGTTCGTTCGGCGGTAAAATCGTTGCCGGGTGTGTGGATGGTCGTTTTGTTTACAACCTATATCCTGCTCACACTGCTTACCTGGAGCAGCATTTTCCTCTTCCGCCGTATCGACTGGGCACATCTGCCTCACATGGCGCGAAATATTTTTGTGGCCTTTACCATTGGCTTTATGGTGGCCAAGTTGCTGGTCTTTGCCCTCATGTTCATCGACGATCTTCGGCGGCTAATGCTCTGGCTGCTGTTCAAAATAGCCCCCTCGGCACGACCGGCAGCCGTGGCCGCTGGCAACGGCATCAGCCGCTCACAGTTTCTCAAGTCGGTGGCCCTTATCCTGGGTGGTATTTCCATCAGCGGCTTCTTATACGGCATTACCAATCGCTACAATTATCAGATCAAACGCCTTAAGCTTTCTTTCCCCAATCTTCCTGCTTCATTCCGCGGGTTACGTATCGTGCAGATCTCCGACATTCATTCGGGTAGTTTCGATCAGCGAAATGCGGTACTCAGAGGCGTGGAAATGGCCCTGGCACAGAAGCCCGACATTATCTTCTTTACCGGCGACCTGGTGAACAACAAGGCGGAAGAGATCAAACCTTACACGGACATCTTCTCGAAGCTAAAAGCGCCATTGGGTGTGTATTCTACACTTGGCAATCACGACTATGGCGACTATGTGCAGTGGCCATCGGCTGAGGCAAAGAAAACAAATCTGGAAGAGCTCAAAAGTATCCACGGGCAGATGGGCTGGAAGCTGATGATGAATGAACATGTGGTGCTGGAACGCGGAGCAGATAAGATAGCGGTGATCGGTATCGAAAACTGGAGCGCCAAACCTAACTTCCCCAAATATGGAGATATGAAAAAGGCCTACACGGGTCTTCCCGAAAAAAACATAGCTTTTCAAATTCTGCTCTCGCACGATCCCTCGCACTTCGACGCGCAGGTGGTGACGCAGTATCCAGCGGTGGACCTCACCCTGAGCGGACATACCCATGGTATGCAGTTTGGTGTGGAAATCCCCGGCTTTAAGTGGAGCCCTGTGAAATATGTGTACAGTAAATGGGCCGGCCTTTATCAGGTGGGCGCGCAGCGGCTTTATGTCAACCGCGGATTTGGCTTTCTCGGCTACCCGGGCAGGCTGGGCATACTGCCCGAAATTACCGTGCTGGAATTAGTGTAGCACTTTGCTCAGCAAATCCTTCAAAGTTTCTTCGCGCGGCTGCAAAAGGTCTTGCGAGGCATGGTCCAGATGCGACTTCATTTCCTTCATCAGTTCATTCAGCGTCTTTTTGTCGTTGGCGGGCACGGCGGGTTCATTTTCTGCGGGGACAATAGTTTTTGAAGCAGCTTTAAGTAGAGTTTTTCCCATGTAACTATTAAGTTTAAGCAATTAACGCCTTTAGGAAGGCAATATTGTGCTTTGAAAGTAAAAAAAGATGTTAACAAAAACAACGATATTTATAAACAACTCCTGCAAAACAGATGGCATGGAATTATCAGCCCTTTGTTTTCAGTAGCTTTTATCAGGGAATCAGTATGCAGACAATAGGAATCACAGGAGGAACCGGTTTTGTGGGTCATCACCTCACAGACTTGCTCAAAGCGCAGGGTTACCGGGTCATCATTTTTACCCGCGACATGCACAAAGTGAGCCGGAGGGAAAACGTAAAGTACTCGTATTGGAGCCCTACTGAACAGAAATTTGATATTACCTATCTCAAAGAGCTTGACGCGGTGATCCACCTCGCCGGTGCCGGTGTGGCCGACAAACGCTGGACGGACAAGCGAAAGAAAGAGATTGTGTCGAGCAGGGTAGAGAGTACCCGTTTTCTGGTGGATAAACTTAAGGAGCACAGCCAGTGTAAGACGCTGATCGCTGCTTCTGCCATTGGCTATTACGGAGCAGACGCACGCCGCCGCGAAGCCTTGCCGTTTCATGAAGATGCTGCGCCGGGCAAAGACTTCCTGGCAGAGACCTGCCTGAAGTGGGAGGCCGAGACCCGAAAGGCAGACGACTGTATGCGCACCCTTATTTTACGCTTTGGCATAGTGCTGGGTGCCGACGACGGGGCCTTTCCTCAGTTTGAACGGCCGCAACGCTGGGGCCTCATGCCCATACTGGGCAGCGGACGGCAGACCATAAGCTGGATACATGTGGACGACCTCGGAAAGATGGTGCTTTGGATGCTGAAGACAGAACAAATACAGGGCACCTTCAATGCCGTGGCTCCTGCACCGGTGACCAACCGGCAGATGATGGAAACTATTGCCAGCGTAAAGGGTGGCATCCGGATACCAGTGCCGGTGCCCGCTTTTTTATTGAATATCGGATTGGGAGAAATGGCCACCGAGGTGTTGAAAAGTTGCACGGTGAGCGCCGATAAAGTGCAGCAAGCCGGGTTTCAGTTCAGCTTTCCCGACATCAGGTCTGCCGTAAAGAACATTCTGCAGCGCTAAAAGCCTTCCGGTAGCCGGAGCTGCTATTCATAGGCATAGTCGCTCAGGTATTCATAGTGCTCCGTCAGCGTTCCGTTCTTACACAGGGTGGCCCTCGCTATAATGTCGCTCTCCTCTCCCTGCAGCAATTCTTTGAGTACAAACTTTTCCAGATGATTCCCAAAATGCCGTGACGCATCGCGGGGCAACTCATTGGGCAAATTGTCCACCGCCATCAGGTCTATAATATCGCCCGTGGGTTGAAAGGGCAGGGTGCGTTCCAGCGTTTTCCGATGTACACCATACACAGGATCGGCAATAGTGCTCGCCCCCATGTTGATGGGCACTGAGCCCTCCACATCGCAGGTGATATCTGCAATGACAGTGGTTTTATAACTATCGTCTTTTACGTCTTCCTTTTCAAAAAGCCTGGGAATGCCGGTGTCCCAGTAAATGCCGTTCATCAGGATGTCGGTGACGGGCAGATAGCGTTTGAACATGCACTGATAGTGCTGCGGATATTTATGAAAATCGTCGCGATGATAGGTGCCATTGTCTTTGCGCACGTACAACGACCGGCCCTTCAGGTGCGTATAGACCGGATAATTAAACGTCTTCTCCAGAAAATCATCGGGCTCTACATATTCTATATCGAACCGGTCCATGATCTCCACCACTCCGGAGGCCACTTTTCCCGCGCCGGTGAGCGCTATTTTTATATGGGGCAGATAGATATCCTGATATTGTGTCACCATCTCCTCCAGATCCGTGCATTCATGCGCAGGTTTTAGCGCAAAACGATCATACTTCTTTCCATAAGTCAGCAACCCATTGTGAGCACCCACCACACCCGCAAAAAAACCAAAACCCAGTATCCGCTGCCCATCAGGATGGGTAAGGCATTCATAGTCGATCATCCTGATCTTTCGGGCAATCAATGCGCGCATCAGCTTCTGATTGTAGGGCTGTTTTTTCTTCGTATGCGAAAAGAAGAGGTAGGTCTTACCGGCTATCAGTTTATCCACCGGCACCTCCTTAATGCCCAGCAGTATGTCGCAGTCTGAGAGATCTTCGTTCAGTTCTATGCCTGCAGCAGTATATTCATCGTCAGCGAAACAACGATTGGGAGCAGGTGCAACCTGTATCTTCACCCCATACTCCTTTTGTATCTCCACACACTGAAGCGGCGTAAGGGCCACTCGCGTGTCGGCGGGTATTTTTTCCTCTCTGATCAAGCCTATACGAACCATGCTGCCTTTTATTTTGAGGGCAAAGATAATGTGCCCAATTTTGTTGCTATGGTCAACTACTTCGAGCTGTACGGACTGCCTGTGTCTTTTCGCCCCCCGCAGGATGCTGTGAAGAAAAAATATTACGAACTGAGCCGTGAGTTTCATCCCGATCGATATGCACAGGCTGGCACGGGCGCCATCGACGAAGCCATGAAGATGTTGGCCACCATCAACGAAGCCTATAAGATTTTGAAGAGTGAAGATGCCACGGTGAAATATGTGCTGCAGTTGAACGGTATGCTGGAAGAAGAGGAGAAATACAACCTGCCGCCCGATTTTCTGATGGAGATGATGGAACTCAACGAAGCGGTGGGTGAGTATGAGCTGGAGCCCACTGACGATAATAAAAAGCTGGCGATAGATAGCTGGCGCGAAAGCCTCGATGCCCTCGACGGAGAACTACAGGAATATATCGCCGCATTCGAAAACGGTACGGACCCGATACAGCATCTGAAGGCCATCAAAGATTGTTATTTCCGCAAGAAATACCTGTTGCGCATTCAGGAAAGAATTGCTAAGTTTGCGACCCCGTAAGGGAGATGCCCAGATGGCGGAACTGGTAGACGCGCTAGACTCAAAATCTTGTTTCGGCAACGGAGTGCAGGTTCGATTCCTGTTCTGGGCACAATGAAAATCAAGCGATTATGAATCAAATCTCATAATCGCTTTTTTCTTTACTACAACAATCCTACAACATTTTATTGCTTTACTATTACCCGTTGAGAAAAATGCTGAGAAAGGAAAAAGCGGGTAAAAACCCGCTTTGCCCCTTGCCCCTGTCGCCTTTACTTATCAATCAATCCGCTTTAAATAAAATTCTCCTTCGGTTATCTCAACGATATTAGAGCCGTTTTGCTCTTTCACTTTGCCGGAAAAATTGCCCTTGACGCTTGTGCTTGTTACTTCGGTTAAAGTCACTTTAAAAGGCTGTATCGGGTCTGCCGTAGTTTTAAAGGACAACAGGCAGGTTCCATCGGCATTGTACCAAATGCCATAGGCGGCAGGAACCTTGCTGGCATTGTAGGCGGCTTCTGTATAGGTCTTGTTCGCTTTTATATCCTCTGTGTCAAACAGACGGAAGGCAAAGTTGTTTTTCTTCGTGCCACTTTCTGTGTAACCGATAAAATATCCAGTATGATTGGGCAAGGCATCGCCCATTTCCATTGTCGCGGCGGTGGTAGTGTATTCCGTTTTCTTGCCGTCAGCCTTGAACCGGAAGTAATAGCCGGATTGATTGTTGTTCGGGCTTTGATTGTCTTGCTTCTTGCAGCCGATAAACGCGCTGAAAGCAAAGAGCAGCATTGCAATAAGACCTGTCTTTTTCATGTCGATTGTTTTAGGTGTGAATAAATGATTTGATATTAAAATCTGCTTTGACCTTCCTTGCCTTCATATTGGCTTTGACGACATTTAAAATGAGGTAGGCGGGAACAAGGATCGTCAACGTAAACCAGCCGCCCATAAGCGCGAGAATGGCGCAAATCCCAATAAGCCAGTAGTTCCTTTTCCACGGGAAAAAGAACATATCAACCAGGACGGCATAGTCCATAAAAGTGCTGTTTGTGGCATGATTATAAACCGCGACGTAATAGGTTTTGTCGCCGCCCTGTTTTTGCGCAACAACAAAGGTGAGTTCATGTCCTGTCATGCAAGCGACATGATAGTTTGTAAGGTGTAAACAATGCTCTTTACCTGCCGCATCCAACAGAAAGATTTCCTGATGGTGCTTTTGTGAAACATGTGTTGTTTGCGGACGGAAGAAGCCCGTCCCCCGAACTACGAAACCGCCACCGCCGCTCTGCCGGACTTGCGTTTCCGTGCGTCCGTTTATGCCCGTGACTTTGCCTTTGATTGTATAAATTTGATAATCAGAGCCATTGCCCTTAATCAATGTTTCCTCTTCCATTTGAGATAAGTTTAATGTTCTTTGGTGTGAGGAAACAAACTTATCTCGCTGTGTTTTGTATAGCGCATTACATTTATCAGACGCTAAAAAATACTTTTCAAGCGTACTGAAATGCTTGAATACTGCTTCCAAACGCCGAAACCCTCATAAAGAAAACGCTCAACGTTTCTATGAATTTTTATTTTTTGCTAGAAACTGTTTATCTACCGCTTTCGTAAAAGTGATAAGCGTGTCCAATGGCATCTGGATTTTTGTTCCTTTCTTTGAATGACGATATTAAGCGTTGCATGAATGCAATTTTTTCACTTTGTTTGATTCATGAAGCGTTTATTTCACATTGCCTTCCTTATCAGCATAAGCATCATTCTCAAAGCTCAACCCACTGTAATAGACTCTCTTTTACAGACTCTCGACACGCACAAAAAAGAAGACACTGGTAGGGTGTATATTCTTAATGAAATTTCCGCATATTACGAGAATACTGATCCAATAAAGGGAATAGAATATGCAGATCAGGCAATTCACCTGGCGGAAAGACTGAAGACAGAGAGAATGCTATCTTCAGGATACTTTTGCAAAGGAAAGAACTACCATGCCTTGGGCAAAGACAGCCTGGCCCTTGACATGTTCAGCAAAGCACTTGTCTTGGTCAAAAAAAATAACCTCAAATCTGGAGAAGCAAAAATCCTAACAACGACAGGATTGGTTTTTGCGGAGCAAGCTGACTATTTAAAAGCGCTCGATTACTATTTAAAAGCGCTCAAAATTCTGGATGAAACGCCCGGCAATCATTCTATAAAGGCTGACTTATCGTTGAACATCGGCATTGTTTACAAAAACCTTTCCCGGTATAAGGAAGCATTGGCAAGCTATAATAACGTGGCAATCCTTTACCAAGAATTAAAAGATACGGTTGGCATGGGGTATCTCTACGGCAACATAGCAACAGTGTATTCAGCGATGTCTAATAATGAGAGAGCCAAAGAGTATTATCTAAAAGCCTTGGACATTAATAACAAACTTGGCAACAAAAAATTAGCAGGTAGCAACCTTTATAACCTTGGCAGTTTATCACGCGAAGCAGCAGACTACGAAAACGCATGGACTTACCTTGAGAAAGCGCATTCTATCGTCAAATCTCTTGGGCTTAGAGCAAGAGAGGGCATGTGCCTGACGGAAATGGCTAATATTTATGCCTTTGCACCTCGAAGCTTTTTTATAAAACATCATATCCCATACAATACCCGCTTATCCAAAGCGGTTAATCTGACACTTAAAAGCCTGAATATTGCTATTAAAACAGATGACCTTATAGGCATCGAAACATGCTGGGCAAACTTGTCTGGATTTTATAAACAAGCACATGATTATCCCAAAGCCCTTGATGCATACACGAATTACATCAAATACCGCGACAGTATTATCAATGAAGACAAAAAAACTGAAATTGTCCGCAAGGAGATGCAATATGAACATGAAAAGAAAGAAGCTATTTCAGCAGTAGCGCATCAAAAAGAAAGTGCAATAATTTATGCCGAAGCAAAAAGACAGCAAACATTACGCAACGCAGCCGTTGCAGGCATTGTCATCTTGTTGGTAAGCGGTCTTATAAGTTTTTTCTTTTATAAGCGAAAGAAAGATGCCGATATAAGAGCGAGGATAGCGGAAGTTGAAATGACGGCATTACGGGCGCAGATGAATCCTCATTTTATTTTTAATTCACTCAACTCTATTAGAAACTACATACAACAAAACAAGCCTTCAGAAGCTGACAGTTACTTGACAAGATTTGCAAAGCTGATGCGTCATGTACTAGAAAATTCAGAACAAAAGGAAGTATCGTTAAAAGAGGATTTAACAGTTCTTAAGTGGTACATCGAATTGGAATTAATCCGTTTAAAAAACATGTTTTGTTATCAAATAAATGTTTCAGAAGATATCGACCAAGAAAATGTTTTAATACCTCCTCTAATCTTACAGCCCTTTGTTGAAAACAGTATCTGGCATGGGCTTTCAGCGCTCAAAGAAACGGGAGAACTTTCTATCTCTATAATGAAAACAGAAACAGCCCTGCATTGCATTATTGAAGATAATGGTACAGGACGTAGCACTTCCACAGTACCAGTCGATGGACAGAAAAATAGAAATTCGTTGGGGATAAAGCTAACACAAGAAAGAATTAAACTACTGCAACTTGATAAAAAAATTACGAATTCTGTTTTTTATGAAGATTTACCTAAAGGCACCCGTGCTGAAATCATAATTCCTTTACGATACAACCTATGATACGAGCTATTATTATAGAAGATGAAGAAAGTAGCATAGATATACTTTCCCGGCTAATAACAGATCATTTTAGAGACGTTAAGCTGATCGGCAATTTCAACAACGTTTCCGATGCTGTATCGGGGATCAAAATATTGCGCCCTGATCTTGTATTCCTTGATGTACAACTGGGTGACGATACTGGATTTAGTGTTCTGTCTCAAGTAGACCCTACCGACTTTCATACAATTTTTGTTACTGCCTTTGATATGTATGCCGTACAAGCATTCAAATACAGTGCTATAGATTATCTCATGAAACCGATAGATATTGAAGACTTGTATCGGGCGTTGGACAAAGTCGCTGAAAAAATATCTGTAGCTGATATGAAGAAAAAATTCGAGATTTTATTTCACAATATTCAAAACATAAACACTGCTACAAAAAAGATCTGCCTTCCTGACACAAACGGCACGATATTCCTGCTAGTAAAAGAAATCGTCCGTTGCGAAAGCAGCAGAAACTATACTTATATCTTTCTTGAGAATGGCAACAAGATACTTATCTCTAAAACCCTTAAAGAAGTAGAAAACCTTCTAAATGATGCGGGATTTTTCAGGGTACACCATTCCTATCTGATAAATATGCACCACGCAAAGCGATATAATCGTAAGAATGACTCAGTTCATCTAAGTGATGGATCGGAAATTGTTATTTCCACTCGTAAAAAAGAGCAATTCATCAAGAAGCTTTCGGAGTTCAGTATGTGACCTTATGCTTCTATATAGAGCGTGTTTTCATTTTTCATGAAAAGATTAGCAGTTGATAATTCATCCGCGGCGTTTGATTATTCCCTGTAAAAAAGAATCAGGAAGCCTTTCATTTTTACGCCTAAAAAGATGCGGCAGACATTTATACTCACAGCCCTTTATTTCTTATGTTCCTTGGCACCCTCGCAAGCCTGCACAATTACCGCCAGCGGTTCCGTGACGATAGCGCAATGGGACACAGTACAGTTACAAGGCGATGCCATATTGCCGGGGCGCATAAGGCAATGGTTTTATGGCAGCATCCCGATTTCAGGGGCTACCAATAAGAATTATACCATTTGCGGCGGGCAAGGCTTGGCAATGTCCGGCATTTATCATTACAGCGATCAGGATTCGGTTATGCCAGTGACTTACTGCGTATCGGGCAATATCACCGTCACCGTTTCGCCTATGGTTGTGCCGCCTATATTCGGCCTGACGAGCCTTTGTACAGGAGCAACAATAACCCTTTCCGATACCTTGAATGGCGGGCATTGGTATAGTAGCGATCCCGGCGTTGCAATGGTCAATGCCCTGACTGGGATTGTCACGGGAGTTTCAGCAGGAAGTGCAACCATTACCTATGCAATGCCGCAACCCTGCCTGCCTGACGCTTCAATGCCTTTGGGCTATACAAGCGTACTGATAACGGTTGATAGTGTCGATGTCTCCGTGACCCAGTCCGGCGATACCCTGACAGCCACAGCGACAGGCGCAAGCTATAAATGGCTTTACTGCGATAGCGGCTTTGCGGAAATCCCCGGCGCGAATATGCAATCGTATGCCCCCGCCATCCCTGGCAATTATGCCGTTGCGGTATCGCTGGGGACTTGCACCGATACCTCTATATGTTATGCCATCGGCAGCCTTTCGGTAGGAAACCTTGCCCTGAGCAAAGAGGGCTTTACCCTTTTTCCCAATCCAGCAACGGAAGGCTTTGCGGTAGAGCTTGCTACGCTGCCTGCGAAGGGCGCCGTTATCAGCATCCTTGATATGACGGGGCGCTGTCTGGCGGCTTATCCGGCAACGCAGAAGAAAAGCCTTCTGCATCCGGCTTTATCTTCTGGCGTTTATTTTATCCGGCTGGAAAATGCAGGGCAAACAGCAATCCAAAAGCTTATTGTCCGTTAGCCCGTTACATGCTTTTCAAAAGCTTCGTAAACTCGTTGCGCTTGCGCGTGGCGATGGGGATTTCGCTGTCATCAAGCAGCACCGCCGTGCCACCGTCTTTCTTGCGAAAACCCTTCACGAAAGCCATATTGACAAGGCTGTGATGATGCACACGAAAGAAGCCATAGGGCGCAAGCCTTTCCTCAAATTCAGAAAGAGACTTGGAAGCCAACAGACGGCTTTTGTCCTGCAAAAAGATATTGGTATAGTTTCTGACGCTTTCACAGCGGATAATGTCCTTAATGTAAACAAGGGTCAATTCATCGGCATGAGCAATGCAAATACGTTTATCAGAGGGCGGGCAAGTGATATTCACCTGCACCAGGTTGAGAGTGTTCTGGCTCATTTGTGGTAGTTTGAGGCTTTGAAACATAAAAAAGGTGTAACCGACATTCTTTAACCGCCTCAGGCCTACCACGGCCCACAACGCAAAAGACACGATTACACCCGTTACATGGGTGTATCATATTCGTATCTTGCGCTGTGTTTTCCGGTCTATGTGGTAGTTCGAGGCGGTAAGGCAGCAATATGATACTAAGGTCATGAGACCTTTGTATGTTGAGTTATTTTATTTATCCATAGGCTTACTTATAATAAAAATTTGTGGCGTAAAGTTACGGCATCTTTTCCGCTGCCCCAAAAACATTGAAAGCAAAATGATTCCGCGCCGAGTCGAGCAACAGGTATTTTCACTGACACAATTTTCGTGAAAATTTAAAGGTCGTCTTTAGAAGGAAATTTCGCTCAAAGCCTTCCACACGTTATACGTGTATATATCACCTTTAACAACCTCAAGTTAATAAATGGGAATTATAAAAATAACATATACTGGTCTTATAGCAGATCACGCCGGAGACTTTGGTATCAGGGGATATTCATTCCGGTTGTATGCTTTTCAACAAGGGGGGGGAATACATGCTTTTGAATGACAGCCGAAACGAAGCATTTCTATGTTGCGAACCGTCAGATCAAGACACCGTAAATGAACAGGAATGGTACACACGCAAGGAAGCCGCAAAGCGTCTTTGTTATACCGTTGGCTCTATGGCTGTTTACGACAGCACGGGCAAATACGATTTCCAGCCGAATAAGGACAGAAAGCATGTACGTTATCCAAAAGCGCACATTGAACGCCTGCGCCTGGAACGTTTGAAAGTGAAAAAGTACCTCAAGAAAATTGAGGCTGCGAAAGCCGCTTTTCACCAAGCCTAATCTTAAAAAAAATCAGCAATAACATAAGGGTGTTTCAATGAAGGTTGAACAGGCCAACGCCATTTCTTTGTCTAAAATCCTTGAACAGATGGGCTATCTGCCCGTCAAGCAGGTGGAAGCGGATTTCTGGTATTACTCGCCTTTGACTCAAGCCGATATTCCTAATTTCTATATTAACAACGATAAAAACACTTGGCACGACTTCACCACCGATCATGGCGGCAAGGTTGTGGACTTTGTATGTTTCTATCTGCAAAGTCAGGGGGAAGATCATACGATTGCAGACGCTTTACGCTGGCTTAAAAACATGCAGCCCTGTGCGAGTACAACGGCTTTGGGAAACGCCAGTCATACATATGATAGTATGCCGCTGGCTCTGCGTAAGATCATGCCCTTGCAAAACCCTGTTTTGCTTTCTTATCTCGAAGACCAAGCCTTTTTCCTGCCTGCGGCAAAACAGCACCTCAAAGAGGTGATCGTACAGCACAAGCAAACAAATGATGAATATTACGCCCTCGGCCTGCCGAATGAGGACGGCGGATTCGAGGTATTCAATGACACCTTGAAAGGACGCATAGCCCCGAATGGCATTTCTTTTATTCGCGGTGAAAAGACTTTACCCGATACAGTGCATGTCTTTCACAGCGTTTTTGATTTTCTTGCCATCCTGACTTATCAGGAAAACAACCAGCTGGGGGGAGACATCATTATCCTGAATGCCCTTGCCTTCCTGCCTTTGGCATTGCCCTACCTGAAGGGCTATAGCTACCGGATGATTCACACATGGCTTGACAACAGCGACAGGCATTTGAAGGCGACCCATGTAATGAATGACTTTGCCAACAGGCAAGGCAATCTTTCCTTGCGCCCCATGAACAAAGTTTATGCCGGCCATGAAAATGTTTATGCCTGGCATAGGCACATGCTCAACCTCTGATCTATCCGCGCCCAAACTTTCCAATCCACAGAAAGGAAACTGAATGCGTCACGTTTGTAAACGGGGCATGAATCCCCTCTGCCATGTCCGGGAAATTGAACTTTCTTACAAAAGCAAAAACAAACCTGCTGATACACCTGTCGTCAGATCTTCCGGCGATGCCTACAAACTGTTTTATGAGAGTTGGGAAAAACAAAAGATCGAATTGCAAGAGCAGTTCCGTGTCATGTTGCTTGACAGGAAGAACGGCTGCATCGGTATTGCGACAGTCGCCACAGGCGGGATTTCTGGCTGCTTTGTCGACTTGAAAATCGTCTTCGCTATGGCTCTAAAAGGTCTGGCTTCAAGCATCATACTTGCTCATAACCATCCGTCAGGCAACAAGAGAATGAGCGAGGAAGATAAACGCCTTACCGAGCGGTTTGCCGCGGCGGGAAAGCTTCTCGATATGCCTGTTCGCGATCACCTGATTGTGACGACTGACGGCTATGCCTCTTTTGCTGATGAGGGTTTGCTATGAGTGAGGGCGATCTTAAAAGTGCGGCTCTTGTTCTGGTTTCGGTCATGGCAAAAGTGACTTCCTTAAAAGATATGCGTGACCATACGGGCAATCTTACCCGCTTACCTCACGAAAATGCTTCCCGCATCAATAACAAAATCGGCTCCCCCGCCGTATCACATGCAGAGCATGCGGGCGGTTCCCCCAATTTTCTTTTTGACGCTGCATTTTCTTCCGGCCAACAGCAGGTATCGCCCGAAAGGGTAACGCATAGAAAAGGAAATCACATCATGACCAACGAAACCAAAAAGAAAGTCAAGCCTCCCTTTAACATGTACACCAAAGACGCGGCAGGCAAACGCCAATACGTCACCAGCATCTATTTCCGCGCCACAGGCAACGGCTTTCAATTCAAGCTTGACGGCAAATACTACGAAATCTTTCCCACCAAAGAAGAAACCGCAAAGGAGGAAGGCGCATAACGCGCCTTCTTTCCTCAACCTTTTACAACCGGAAGGAGTTTCTCATGAGCCAGGACAAACAAGATGTTTACACCCGTGTCACCAATAAGATCATTACCGACCTCGAACAAGGCGAGCTGACATGGCGCAAGCCGTGGAGCGATAAAAACCTCGCAGGTCATGTCATGCTGCCGCTTCGCAGTAATGACATTCCTTATACAGGTATTAACACGATCATGCTTTGGTCAACCGCTGTTGAAAAAGGCTATGCCTCGCCTTATTGGATGACATTTAAACAAGCAAAAGACATGAAAGCAAATGTCCGCAAGGACGAAAAAAGTTCTCTTGTCGTTTATGCCGACAAGTTCGAGAAGTCGGAGCTTGACACCGATGGTAACATGACCACGCAGAAGATACCTTTCCTGAAACAGTATTGCGTTTTTAACGCCTGTCAGATCGAAGGCTTGCCGGAAGCTTTTTACAAGATACCGGAGCCGACAGTAACAAACCCTGAACAGCGCATTGAAAAGCTCGAAGCGTTTTTCAGGCAGACAAAAGCCAATGTCTTTACAGGCGTGAAAGCTGCTTATTACATCGGGCAGGACAAAATCGAAATGCCGCCCTTTGAAGCTTTCAACAATGCCGCCAGCTATTATGCAGTACTGGCACATGAGCTGACCCACTGGACACGGCATGAAAGCCGCCTTGACCGAGACTTCAACCGAAAAAAATGGGGAGACGAAGGCTATGCGAAGGAAGAGCTTGTTGCAGAACTCGGCTCTTGCTTCCTTGCCGCGACTCTCGGCTTTGAACCACCCGAACCCGAAAATCGCGCCGCCTACATTCAGTCCTGGCTCAGCGTCCTGCAGAACGATAAGCGTTTCGTTTTCCAAGCCGCATCTTTCGCTCAAAGGGCAGTCGAATACGTCATGGCGATGCAGCCGCAGAAAGATAGTTCTGTTCCGAAAGTGGGGGCGGTCATATGACCGCTGCCTACATACCGTTTATTATTTTCAATAGGGGGTTTTATGACCGACTACAGTTTTAAACAAGAAGAAATAGGCTTTGTTTTGCATGAACCTAAAGCCGATGAAGGCTTTTTGACACCGCAGCCTAAAGAAAGATTTATTCGCTTGCCGGAAGTCAGGCGTAGGACAGGCTTTGCGCGTAGCACGATCTATCTGCATATAAGTCTTGGCATATTTCCCAAAAATAGAAAGTTGGGGGCGCGTAGCGTTGGCTGGGTAGAAAGTGAAATTGACGCATGGATTAAAACGCGCATGGAGCAGGGGCAATAAGCCCCTGTTCTTACTTTGATGCCTTCGCCTTTCCGTCAAGATGATGCACTTTGTTTCTTTCACTTTCCATCATGGCATCGAGAATATCTGAATAGTCCTGCATCATCTTCGTACGCTCTTCCAGATATTCGGCGCGGTTGTATGCGTCACGGACTTCGTCTTCTTCCGCATGGGCAAGCTGCCTTTCGATAACGTCTTCGTCATATCGTTTTTCATTAAGGATTGTACTGGCAAGCGTCCTGAACCCGTGACCTGTCATGCGCCCTGCATAGCCCATGCGCCGCAAAGCCATAAGGATTGTTCCGTTGCTGATATGCTTTGACTCGCTTGCCGGACTGTAAAAAATAAAACGCCTGTTGCCTGTCAGCCCGTGTTGTTTTTTTAGGACTGCGAGAGCTTGCCGTGACAGTGGTACAACGTGCGGCCGCTTCATTTTCATACGCTCTGGCGGGAGTATCCATTGACGCTTATCCCAGTCAATTTCCGACCATTGACCCGCGATAATTTCACCTGTTCGCAGGAAAGTATGCAAAACAAGCTGCATTGCGACTTTGCTGTTGTCTTCCGCGCGGTTTTCTATTGCGAGCAAAAGAGCTGGCGCTTCTTTAATAGAAACACAAGCATGATGATCCCGTTCTTGTTGCGGCAAAATATCGTTCAGGTGAGCCGCCGGATTATCCGAGCGTGCGCCCCTTTGGATTCCATATCTGAATACCTGTCCGATATTCTGCCGGATGCGTTTGGCTGTTTCTATTGTTCCTCTATCGCTGATCTTCTCGATAGCGGAAACAATTTGCGGTGTTGTAACTTCGTCAAAAGGCGCTTTGCCGATTTCAGGGAAAACGTACTTTTCAAACAGATTGACCATCTGTTTAAAGTATTTTTTATCCAATTCCTTTTCCCGCAACTCAAACCACTTTCGGGCTAGCTTTTCAAAAGTGTGATAGTTTCGGTTTGCTTGCCGCTGTTTTTCCGCTTTCTTTTCACGGGCAGGGTGTTTTCCAGCTTCAATCTGCACAAGAACTTCGTCACGTTTTTTACGCGCCAGGGCAAGGGGAACGGTCGGGTATTTTCCAAGTGAAAGAATTTGCTGCTTACCGTAGAAGTAATATCGCAGTCGCCAGAGCTTGCTTCCATTAGGGGTGATTTCAAGCTGTAAGCCGCCCCCATCCGTGATTCGATACGGTTTGTCTTTCGGTTTTGCGTTTTTGATAACAAGCTCTGTCAGCGGCATAGCCCCTTAAACCACCCCTTAAAATTTATATACTCTATTGTATACTCGTTTTGGGTAGCTTGTACAGGCTTTTTATGGATTTCCATAGACTGGAATATCCATGTTTTTCAATGAAATGCTGTAGGCTATGGCGCTGTATAGATTTTCATAGACTTGTTTCTGGCGGACAGGGAGGGATTTGAATATCTAAAACAACCATTTGTTATTGATAGATAAATTTTATCAATAAAACATCTATATACTCATTAATGTACTTAAATATCCATACTTTAAATACCATGTTTGAAAATAATCGCCGATAGTTAGAATGTAGTATTAACAGTGTGTTTCTCAACAAAATTGTATTTTTATTGCGTATTTCAATTAAAACTTGAAAATAATGAGTACGACAGTTAAAAAGGGAGAAGATTTAAAACAGACATTGGACAAATTTGAGCAGTTTGTACACTTGCTCAGTGACTTCTTTACGACAACTAAATCTGACGTAGGTGAAAACGTGAAAAAGAGCAATTTTGATAAAAGTACTCAGAACAAATTTCTTGCACAGCTTCAGACAAACGAACGTCAAAAACGTAAACACAAGCTATTGGATACTATTTCTCAAGAAGTAACTTTATATGAACTGTCTTTTTTGAAAGACATGATTTCAGGAAAGTTTAATGGCTTGACTGCTGCTTCATTTGACACTCAAAAAGACAAAAATCTTTTTGAAAAATTCAACGTGCTCACTAAAAAGCAACAGAAAGAAAAATATCAGGAATACAAAAAGGAATTGGATAGTCCTTCATTAAAATAAATTTCTACTAAATCCGTATTCTCTGTACACATTCATATTGTGCGAGTTGTCCGCCAAGATAAACTCACCATGCCAATCCTTACCTTGATATTTCCAATATGCAGTTCCCTCTTTACTTTTCATCAAGTGATTTATTGTACTGCAATGATTTAGACGGTCTTCTGTCATCTGTAAGTTGAAATTATGTTTCTCATTTTGTTCGCTCATTGAGAAACCATATTTTCCCCAAACAATATAGCCATCCCATAAAGGATACTTAGAAATATCACCGTAGGCCCAAAGCGAAATCCGGCTAAAATTTAAACTCTTAGCCGCATCTATTTGGCTTTTTAGCCTTTTAAAGCCAACATGAGCGCCTTTGAATGACTGTTTTAACCTAAATAAATCAACATAAATTTCATCTCCTTTCGGATATTTAATAAATGCTCTCAATATATCTATTGCTGGGCTATTTCTTATTTCGACATTTAGAGTGTCGTCGTCATCAAAAAATATTTTGAAAGTTATATCGCCTGAAGAATACAGAGAAATAAAATCGTTCATCTCATGAATGCCAAAAACACCCGTGAGGGATAACAATTCAAATGCATTATATCCGGTTTCTTGTTTACAGCTTGCAATTGATAATATTCTCATTTCTGTGTTTTTTTCAAATTTAGTGTTTTCAAGCTCTGGTGGGGTTCGCATTTTCTATTTTCATGGGTTTAATTGAATAGCAACATTTAAAACGATAATTTCATCATCTCCTTTCATCGCTACATAACGTTCCTCTGTTACCCTGATTTCCTGCACGGCATAATTCCGCATGGCTTGGCAAAGAGCTTCAAGATTCCTGCCCTGGAGCGTGATGGTATCGTTCGCAAATGTCAGCGTGAGCTTTTGTCCCTGCGGTTCAAAGACCAGCTTCCGCAATTCAAAATAATAATAGGTATGGCTTTCCCCTGACGGCAGGATGAAAGTCACATGCCGGACTTCTGCGGGTGCGTCGTAGTTTTTAATATCGGGATTGCCCGGCTCTTCGCTGTCTTTGGGCTTTTCCCAATTAAAGTTCAGTTTCTCGTTCATAATCATCTTTTGATTTTCCTATGCCTTTGTTTTTTGCGTGACCGCGCTGCAACTCATGCAGCCGCCTTTGCCGCGCTATCCGGTCAAAGTCCACGGCTTTTGTCCTGTCTTTGCCGACCAGTTCCAATGCTGCCCTGCGGTCGCCGATCTCGCTGGCGTGTGTTAGAAGACCTTCCTTGTTGTCGGTATAAACGGTAATGCCTTCCTTACCCCGCGATACCGTGACGTAGGCAAGATTGCCGTCAATAGCTCCGAAGGTGCTTTCCGGCATGGACGCCAAAACATGGGAAACCGTCTTGCCCTGGGCTGCATGGGAAGTGATGCAATAAGCATGGGCAATATGCCCAAACTCGTTGCCGACTTCAAAGACGGCTTTGCTATTGCTGTTTTGCAGCCTGATCTTGTCTTTTCGGACATGCAGGACTTCCAGCATGTCGCCATTATCCAGCCGCTTGCCGTTGTCATCCGTGCCGCCCTTTGTGATACGGACTTTGTCGCCTTTGGAAAGCCCGATCTGCCCGGCGGCAAAGACATCGTAATCTTTCGCCTTATGCAGCGGCAGCGGCTTTGTTTCGCCGGAGGGGGCAGCAAGCCGCACCTGATTGCCTTCTACACCTTCCACACGCCAAAAGCTGCCGCGCCTGAATCCCGGAACGTTCTGCGAGAACTGCACGATCTGATCTTGGTAAAAGCTGCGGTGGTCGGCTTTCTGGGCTTCGGTCAGGTTGAGGTTAACAAGCTTTAAAGCCGTAACTTCTTTCTTGCCGATATAGCCTTCCATGCGAAGATTGTGCCTGATCTTTTCTGTCACGGCTGCGCCCTGGGCATGGGTCGGGGCGACCACCAGCACGGACTTTCCTTTGTTCAGGATCGTCATATAATCTTCGGCAAGCCTTTCGTTTGCCGTCAGGGGATCAATCTCAACCACGGCTTGCATTTTATCGAGCTTGTCAAAGCCCGAAGCAATCTGACCGTTTGCAAAATCCTGAACGGCGGCGCGATATGCCTGATCTGTCTGGCGGCGTATTTTTGAAACCTCGGCGGCTTCAATGCCGCCCACGGTATTGAGAACGCGCAGAGCATCGCCCCGGATCACAGGACGGTGCTGGCGCGTATCGCCGCCGAGGATCAGCCTTGCGTTGTTTTTCTCGGCAAGTTCCAGCAGGGAAAGCATGTCTTTAGTGCCAAGCAAGCCCGCTTCATCCACCCAGATCACTTGCCCTTTCGTGCTTTCCTGCATGGCTTTATCCGCCAGGAACTTGGCAACGGTTTCGGCTTCCTTGAAGCCTTCTGTCCGCAAGACACCCCGGCTTGCGCTGGCGGTCGGGGCTACGGTCATAACCTTTTTGCCAGCCCCTTCGATAAGCCGCACCGCTTCCGTCATAAGGGTCGTCTTGCCAGACCCTGCCGCGCCCTGAACGATAGAAACCCGGTTTGCCGTGGTGATAATATGCTCAATCGCAGCGCCCTGCTGTCCGTCCAGTTTGATCGCCGGGGCTTGGGCGTAAAGCGGCTTCATGCGCCCCTGACCCAGCCTTGCAAGATCAACCATGCGCTTTTCTTCGGAGAGGACTTCTTTCGTTGTGCAAAGAATACGGTTGTATTCACGGACATGTATAATCCGGCTATCTTCCCGGAAGGCCTTTTGAATGTCTTCCGGCGTGGCAAGGCGAGAGCCGATCCCATGCCGATAGGCAGCTTCGAGCAACTGGCGGTCAGGCACGACCGAAGCGCGTTCAAAACAGTGCTTAACGGCGTGGTCAATACATTGCTGCGCGGTCGGTCCTTCCGGCTGCTTTTCCCGTGAATAACGCACCGTCCGGCTTTCCTGCCCGTCCTCACCCAAAGCCGTAACCTGCGTCCGCCATGCTTCGGTCAGCTCGCCCATGCTCACCCCCTTTTGTTTCTTTGATCTTGTCCTCGCGCCAAGTTCCGCCAGTTCCACCGCATCGGTAATGCCTTTTTCCTTGGCAATGCGTCCGATCTCATCCGTCCGTTTCGAGAAAAGCCCCAGCACCTTTTCTGGCACGCCAACGATCTCGAAGGACTTTTCCGTCCGGCGCACCTGATAACCGAGGTCGATCATCCGGCGGGATAAGACCAGATGGAAGTAAGCCTGATAACAAGGCATCTTCTGCTTGATGTCATGAAACTGCCCGGCCTTTGTCCTTTGTTCCACATCATCCCAAGTCGCATTGAAGACGAAGCAATGGCTGTGCAAATGGGGATCGGGCAGATAGCCTTCGACAGGCCGCGCCGTCTGGTGGGTAAAATGCCCCCAAAGAAGCTCCCCCGTGACCCTGTCGTCATAAACGCCGCCCCGCCTGACGCGGGTCTGGGCATCGGCTTCGATCAGGTTCATGGTTTCCGTAACGCTGTTACGAAAGGCATTCAGGATATGATCATCCCCCGCAAAGACATGGAGGATGGAAACCGACTTCGGACAATGAAAGTTAATGTCATACCCCGTCCGGCGATTTTCCCGGTAAACGGGGGTGAGCTGATCCCCGGTAAGAGGGTCTCGGTTTTCGCACAGGGAGAAAAAATCCTCTTTCAAAGTTGCCCCCGAAAGCCCGAGACGGGCAGCAAGCCGCCCCTGCCAGAACCCAGCCAGTTCCTGATCGCTGGCGTAGTAGTCCGACTTTGACAGCGCATCGGAAAAGTACGATTTAGCATGTCCCGCGTCATTGCTTTGAATCATCCGTATCATATACGTCTGCCCCTGCCGCCGGAGCTTTCGCCCCGTGCCTTTAAAATGGTGCTTCTAAAATCTGTTATTTGTTGCTGATGGTTTTATTTTACCACAGGCGAAACACGCCCCCGCAATAATCGCCAAGCGTTAAAGCTGGTGAAAGCCGGAGCTATGCCCAGCTTTCCTCGCCTGGACATAGCTCAGTTAAATTTGCCGGACAGTGCTTTGTGATTTCCGCTTTTTCATCAGACATCTCCCCTGTGCAGTGCTCAGGCTGTGTCTGGCTATTTGGTTATTTCTGCTTCGGCAGCAACTTCGGGTCTGGCATTCTTCGCCCCGGTTATTTCGGGTTCTTCCTTGACAATGGTGGAATGAAGCTTCCTGCGAAGGGTGACTTCTGCGGGCAGTCGTTTCAGGAAACGAAGGTCGTTTGCCGCAGCGCCCGGCTCCGTCTTTCCTTCCAGAAGAGCCAGGCTTATTTCCTCGTTGATAATCATCTCGTCAATCTTGTTCAGGATAAAGTCATCCCCCATGCGATAAGCGGACATATAGCCCAACGCATAAAAGATGCTGCATACGACCAGAAGAACACCGAGCTTTTGTTGAAATATCCAAAGCGCAACACCTAAGACAAAGAAAATGCCGGGTTCGATCAAGGTCTCAATCTGCCGCTGCGTCACGGTCTTGCCGCCGATTTTAAAGGCGGCGATCTTCGGGTGAAATTCGCCGCTGGCAAGGCTGTACTTGCTAAAGTCGAAAACCGACCTGCTGCGGGTGATGCCCTGCTCATGCCGCCAGCTAAAGAAAAGGAAGGCGGCAAGGAAAGCGTACCATGTTCCCCAATGCAGCCAGAAGGAAGAATCATCGCTGCGGGAGAAAGTGAATTTGTGCAAAAGCTGCTGTCCGATTACGGGGAAGCCCCCAAGGATCAGGGTAAGGAAAATCGCCCAGCTGAAACGGAAATACCTTTCGCCAAATCCCTTGCGGATGAAGACTTCCAAAAGAAGCCGGGGAAAAGACGAGAAAACGAGAAAGAAGGCAAGGAACATATCGGTAATGCCGTAGGGTCTGCTGATAATGTTCCGGTAATAAAGGTTTTGTTGTGCCATGATTAACGGTATTTAAAAATTAAACGTCAGGAGGTTGGAGCATATTCTTGTGAAAATGTGGCTTTGAGGTAATTGTTGTTTTTGTCCGTCAGGGTGCTTTGCACATGGACATAGGCTTGCGTTTTCATCCCGTTGCGGCTACCGCCTGTTTTTAGCTTGCTGAACTCTTCGGGGCGTATCGCCGGAGCCATTTCGCTGGAGAAGCTAAGAACACCTTGGCTGCTGCTGTCCTTACGCCATTCCGTCAAGCCGATCAGCTCGGAAGCATACTGGTTGGTCTGGGTATCGGCATTGGCGTGGAAAATCTTTGTTGCCAGCGTGCCAAGAAAACTTTTCACCCTATTTTCGGGGCTAAACCCGCCCATGCTGGCGTAATAGTTCGGAATGTTCTGGCTGATATAAAGCGTGGCGATCTTGCTGCTGCGTGCGGTTGCCTGGTACATGGCATCGTGTTCATGCAGGAAGTTTTGCGCTTCATCCGCGAATAAAAACACCGGGCGGTCATCGGGGCCTGTCTTGCCCCGCCTTTCCATCGCCCGCTGCCAGATATATTTCATTAAAATTTGGCAATCGCGTCCGACCTTGTGGTAAAGCTTGACGGGCAGATCAACGATGATGATCTTTCCCTTGAAACAGTCATCCGGGGTAAAGTTGCAAGGATGTCGGGCAAAGAGCGAATACACCGGGTCGCGCAGCAGCCCGTAAAGAAAGCCTGAAAAGGTAAAATCTATGATCGAGCGGGTTTTCTCGGGAACCTGCCGGAAAGTGCGCCGGAAAAAATCTTCCACGAAAAAATAAGTCCTGATTTCCGGGGCGTTTTCGCGGATAAACAGTTTGCCTTCCTCATCGCTCGCGCTACGCAGCTTCTCAATGACCGCATCCGGGGCGGATCGCAGGTATTTTGCCGTCCATTCCGGCATTCGGCTGAAAGCCTTGTCGAGAGCTTCCAGACAGGCGTTTCTTCTGGTTTCCTGCGGAGGGTCGGCGACATTGCGGCCCGGGCGGGGCGCATCCTGGACAATGTCATAGAGCATCTTTACCGTGACCCTGCCTTCCGCCAAAAGGCAAAGGTCTAAGGCATTGGATAAAAGCATATCCTGCGCCGTTTCCCAAAAGCGGTCATCGCCCCCACCAATAGATTTATCGTTGGCGGCACTGATAACGGTTTTCAGGACTTGAACGAGGTTTTCCGTTAAGGATTGCTCGCCGTCCTTATGGCTCGTTGATTCATATTCAAGAAAGTTAAAGTAATTGCCATGGCGCGGGGAAACGATAATAAGATCATCGCTGCGCCCGGTCAGGCGACAGTACTTTTCCCATTCCTCGCATTCATCGGGTTTGACCGTAAGAACAAGACCGCCGAAGCCGGCAGCGAGGTATTTGAGGGCCAGCGTGCGCCCGGAGCCGGAAGTCTTGCCGGAGCCGATGCCGCCGAATATCTGCACCCCCTCAACCGCATTCCCGACCGTCCAGTCCATGCGGCCTTCCTTGTCGCCCCATTGAAGAAGGACATCATTCAGGTCAAAGGATTTCATTGCGGGTCGTTGTTTTTGTATGACGTATAAACGTAATAAATCCGCAGAAAAAAAAGAAAGGTTTAGTCGTTTTTTTCTTGTTGCTGACGCGCAAAGTCCTTTAACTCGCGTTCAAACTTAACAGGCGTACTGGCATCGGCGGCGGCTTCGCCTTGTTCAATAAAAACCTTGCGATAGTTTGTGCTTTCTACTGCTCGATAATCGGAAGATTCAAACGCTGAACCTTCCGTCAGCTCATTGTTCGCAAGGCGATAGCGAAGGTCTATTTCAGCGGGATAGGAATGCAGCAGATCGGGATAATAACCAAGAGCTTTTGCCAGCCTTTCCCTTGCTATTCCCGCCCAGGGCGCATAATAGCTTTGGTAGTCTTCGATGTTTTTCGCTGTCAAGGGAATGTCGTCCAGCCATTGCCCTTTTTTCATGCTGTCATTGCGGATTTTTTTGATGACCTCATGTCCGGCAAGGCTGTATTCACCCAGGTAAAGCTGGGTCTTGTCGGCAGCCGCTTTGTAAAAAAGCGTGCGCCATTCCCTGATATGGGGCAGAAGAACCGACAGCCCCGGGACATAACCTAAATCTCTTTCAAGGGCGTTGTGTTCGGTGATGATGAAGTGAGGATGATAGTCAAGGTAATCCCGGACATCCTTCCATGCCATGGTATGGAAGGTATTTGGATACACTTCACCCCCGAAATGCTTTATAAGCGCTTTCCCGTCCAGCTCGATATTCATTAAGTCTTTGTTTTCGAGCAAAGCGCCGGAATGCTTGGTCAGGGAAATGAGGATGAAGGGCGACATAAGGTAATCGAAGAAATCAAGACATGCCTTTTCTGTCGCGTCAAAATCCACCAAAGAGATTTTCATCATCGTTACCAAAAAGCAGTTAAAAACATTATGAAGGTTATCTTCGTTAATAACAGCTTTGCGTAAATCTTCCTTATAAGTAGCGCTTTTCTTGAGTGTCAGCCTTTCATTTTCGGGCAAGGCACCCAGGTATTTCTCACAGTCCTCAAGCGCACGATTCCTTGCAGCCCTAAAAACATCTTCAAAGGTTCCGCGTCCATCACGCTCACGGTCACGCGGCATCGTCGTGATAATATCCCGCATAAGCTGCAAGGTGATCTTTTCGGTGCCGAAAGAGCAAAGACAGATGACATAGGGCAGCAAAAAATTTTCCGCTAAACTTTCCGCGGAATAGTCACGAATGCTAAAAATTTTCGGCGTATTGCTCATATCTGACTATTATCCGCATTGCTGTTTTTCATATATTAGCATGACTTTTACCAACGTTCAACCCGCCTACAATGGCAACACGGGAAGAATTAAACCTTGAAAGAATTTTTGAGAACGCGTCAAAAAATCTGGAGCGCAATCGCTGGCTGCTGGAACATGGAGAAAAACTAATACCGCTTCCACCTGGAACACCCCAGCCCCCGCCAGCGGAGGGCTATCGTAACACTATGGTGGAAAGGACGAAAAGGGACATGGTCAGAGACCTAAGCCCTGCCATAGATGAAATTTCTAAGCTTCCCACAATGGAGGAAAAAGCCCGTGCTTGGGAAAAGGTTGACAGACTTGCTGAAGGGGCTGGCATGGCACAAGAGGAACTTTTAAAACGCATTGAAGTGCAGGCAAAAACAGAAATAAAGCAAGCAGTCTCTTCTCAGTCCCCAGCCATCGGAGCCGAAAGATCGAAATTCCTCACGCCAAAAATAACTGAACAAGACCGGGAAGCCTCGGTTTCAAGATTTACTAATATCCTACAGCAAGAAAAGATCTTACAGTCTGACCATTTGGAAGAACCGGAAGAAAAACAACAAGAGCAAAAGCCGGAACAGGATTTGGAGCCGGAAAAAGACTGACGGTTATTCACGTTCAAGTTCTGGTTCCTTGTCGTCCTTGTCCAAGTCTTGTTTGCTGTGATCCTGATCGGCTGTAGGGGTAAGGTCATTCATCCGCAACATCACCTGTTCCCTTGCGTATTCCTGCGCCCCATTGATCATACCTTCGATATGCGGCGTTCTTTCTTTGACCTGGTCGAGGGCTTTGATGGTTTCCGGCAAGTGTTCTGCAAGCAAATATCCATCGTTGAAACCTTGCAGATATTGTTTGCCTTCTTCTGTAACGAGATAGTCGTTTTCCTGGTCGTTTGTACTCATGGTCTAGAAGGTGTTTTTAGCGTGCTTATCAAGATAGGTGTAAATAGATTGACGGTCGTAAAGAATGACTCGTTTTTGCGGCTGGCTGAAACGTATCTTTCCCTCATCCCTTAGCTGTTGCAGTGTGGATTTAGCTTTTATGTTCAGCAGTTTCATGGCTTCCTTATCGTCTATCCATCTTTCCTGATAGCCGCCTGCGATATGTTCCTTGAGGAAGGCAAGCGATTTTTCCAGCAGGGCGTAATAAGCGGGTTCTTCAATACATATGACTTGCATAGGTTGGCAGGTGTTCTATCCGACAAATATAGAAAACAAATAAAAAAATTGTGTATTTGGGGCGACCGCCTTCGGGTCGGGCTGCTGCATGGTGCGCTGTCGCTCCCGTGCTGCGCACCCGCCCGTTTGGGGCGGCATTCCGTATCCCTGTCGCACTCAGGATAACTTGTATTTCTTATCCAGCCTTTTGATACAGCAAAGATAGTCCACGGGCTTGCACGTTGGAAAAGGTCTGCGCTGCGTTATCACTCCGCTTGCAAGTTTTTGAAAAAAAATCTCCACCCTTCGGGTCGTATTTTTTATTCAAAAAACCTTGTCCACCGTCGCCCGTTCCCTTTTTGCGGCTTATCAATAGGCAAGAGAAAGGTTCTGACTGGAAATTAATTTATTGTTCAAATCCTATCTTTATATACCTGAAACCAAACTTTGCATGAGCAGCCCAAAAAGACAGCATTTTATACCAAGATCATACCTGAAGAACTTCGCCACGATTGATGGCGATAAAGAATTTGTAGATGCGATGAACCCTCAGACGAAGGAAATAAAAACGCATCTTAGTACAAAGGATATTTGCGTTGTGAAAAATCTCTACACTTTTCCGGACGTAGAAGGTGAGGATAAGTACGCATTGGAGAAATTCTACGCTGCGAATGTTGATAGCGTTTATCCCGAGGTATATAAACTATTAGTAGACGAAAATGTCACGGAAATAAGCGAAGAACAACGGGACAAAATACTGTCAACGGCCCTCAGTCTGTATTTCAGATCAGCCAGATTTCTTGACGCAAAAAATGAAGAACTTGACGAACTTATTAAAAACCTAAAATCTGCGGACATACCGGAAAACGAGGTTGTCAAATTTCAGTTTAAAGGCCGCCAGTACGAAGTCTTGCAAAAAGAACTTGACGCGCTCTCACAGGAGATTCGCATCAATAACAAAAAGGACTTCCTGGCAGAGCATCTTCAGGACTGGCAAAACTTTGTAAAGCATAAAGAATATTCTCAGATCACAGTTCTGAAAGTTGAAGGCAATATTCCACTTATCACTTGCGACAACCCAGTTGATATTTACAACCCTTTCAGTGCTTTTGACGTTTTCGATCCACGGAATTCTATTCAACTTCCGCTGGATACAAAATACTACCTGTGGATTTCTCCCAATGATCCACAGTCGAAAAGGAATTGGATTTATAGAGGGGTGAGAAACAAATACTTCGCCTTAACATCAAATTCTTCGTCAGAAAAAAATGCAGATGACTGGGTTATTGGCTCTGAAGGAACTTTACAAGTCCATGTCGAAGAACTGGCAAAGCATAATGAGGAAACGCCAGAAAATATTCAAGCTGTGGAAAATTCAAAACAGGCAGCTATTCAGATGGCAGAGCTATTAGCAATCGCTCAAAAGAAAGGCAGTCTAATAACACCTGAAGTCTTAAGCAAAATAGAAGAAATGAAAGGTCATCCTGCGATAAAGGATGACGCACAATTTAAGATCTTAGTTGCTCAAATCGACAAGCTTTCAAAGCGATAAAGGGATATTAACTAATTTCTTGTCACACTAAACGCATCGGCTTCCTCTTTGAGATACCGTTTGCAGTCGTACCGCTTCGTGTTGTTTACTGATCGAAACATAACTGTGACTAAGGAGATTATGAGCCTGCCAACGCGCAGTGCGCCCGCATTTTTGCGCAAGCATCCACTTAATTTCTCGTTGCTTGGTTCTGAAATTTCCTACATTTCTATCCAGTGAGATAAACAGCAAACACTCAATATTTTTACTGGTGTAAAGATATTGAGTACTGTTTTATAATCATCGCCTTTACGAGGATAAATCACCTCATCGGGCTTACGTCCAATGATTAAAAGAATCTTTACCGCGGACGCGGTTGGACTTTTACTCTCCCTTTGTTAATAAGATTGGTTACATCGGCACGGAAAAATTTTGATGCAGAAAGAGGTATCGCTACAATCGTATCTGTCTTTGGATGATTCCAATCTGTAGTGCTTGTACTATCAATAACCGTGTAGACATAGCCGTAATTTTCTACCGCTTTGTTTTCCACCCTTGTAATGCTTCGTAGATACATATCTTCAGAAATGCAGATAGCAGTTCCACCAAGGACGGCAATCGTAAAGTGAAGAAGTGGTCTTTCCATGGGGTATCTCCTTTATTAACGAGATTACCAATTTGTTTATGATATGACAATAAAATTTATTTTTACATAAAATACAAACTATGGCTTTGTTTTCAGCTAATTCTAAGTCCGAGCGACGGGCAAAAAGAAAAAAAAGGCTTTATAAAAGGGATGTCATTTTTACGGAATATTTGAACAATTCTCTTACATATTATTCGCTTTTCGCTGTTGTCTTGATTCAAATAAGCTTGCTCCACTTTTCGCCCTCACCACCAGATCTCGACGCTTGGGGGCATATTAAGTTGTTGATCCCCATTTTGACACCTATAGCTGGGTTACTGTTTTTCTTGGTTTCAAAATTCTTTCTGTACCTGGCGATAAAGGAGGAAATCGCTAATACGGGTGCAAATCTTAAAGTGCCTGAAAATGCTTTTCTACGAAAAGGTTTAGATAAGAGACTTGGTTTATACCCAGACAGCGGACGCCGCTATACATGGGTACAGAATGAAGATGCAGAAAAAATAATTCAATTACATAGGGAAGCATATGAAGGGACCGCCTATGGAGACAGCATAAGTCTTATTCACAAAAATATTAAAAGCCTTATCAGCTTACAATCCAACTGTATTTTAGCAATTCCCCACCCCGATAATAATGGCGAGTTTATTGGTTATACGCATGCTTTTCCCGTCACTTTTTACACGTGGTACAAATACAAAAATGCAGAGATCGGGGATGCTGATTTCGGCAGTAGATACGTTGCGAAACGCAGTGACCAGCAAGTGGAAAACAAACCTTTCGCTATTGTTATCGTAAGCTTGGTATTGCCACAGAAAAATTGGAAAACGGCACTAGAAAATGAAGAAAAATTAGAAATTGGCGATCATCTTACTGGCGCTCTCGCTTTTCATTTAAAAGAAATTTGTCAAAGTCAATTTGCAGGGGTGTCGACTGTTCCGGTCATTTTTCAAACCATGAACAACCATATCTTAAAGTTCATAAAACCATACAAGACAAATAATACTGAATTTGCGAAAGATGCAGGACAAATTGTTTGTTTTGAACTGCAAACTCTTTAAAAATCCATGCCCCGCTAACGAATTCCAAATTCTCATTTCTTGATCACCTTATCCAAAGCATCATCCACATCACTGTGAATGAAGTTTGCCTGATAACCTATAGTCGTTTTTATGTCTGTATGCCTGTAAAGTTTTTGGAGTATCTGAATGGGTATTCTGTCGCCGGAGATCGTCGCGAAGGTGTGGCGGGCAATGTGCATGGTCAGGGGCTTTTTAATCTTTGCCGCTTTGCGGACATCGTCTTTCAAAAAACGGTCGAGCGCATTGATGCGAGAAGATATAATCCTTTCCATCTGGAAACGGTCTTCAATACCGACCTTTCTTAGCTCAGGAAAAATAAGGTCGCTTTCCTCGTCCCGCAGGACTTCGTACTTTTTAAGAATAGCCATGACTTCGTCAGGCACTTTCAGGCTGTCGCCTTTCTTGTTTTTACCCATCGTATAATACATGCGACCGTCCTGAAAATCCGACCATTTCAGTCGCAGAACATCGGAAGCCCGCATACCCGCGAAATAGAAGGAAAGCAGCCAGAGATTACGCGCATGATCGGCTTCAGGTCTTTCTATTTCTGCCGCCTCGATGTTGGCGACATCGTCCCGCGTCAACCCCGCTTTCTTGCTGTCAGGGAACTTGATTTGCAGCTTTCCCTTACCGAATGGATAGTATTTCTGCTCACATGCGCCCTCAGCAATAGCCTGGCTAAAGATAGAGCGCACCGTTACCCAGTTATTGACTGCCGTTCTTTCCGATACACCGCGCTTTGCAATCAGGTGGGCTTTAAAACGCTTTAGAACTGTCTGCGTCAGGTCGGCAAAAGAAAGGTCGCTGCCTAGAAATTCTTTCAAGTGTTTGACGTTGGATTTCTCGCTGTTCCAGCGATTATATTTTCCATCGTCTTTGAGCCGTTGGATATAAAGATCGGCTTGCTTGAAAACCGTATCGCCTGCTTTCGGTTTGATTTTCTGCCGGACGGCCTTTGCGGAAACTACGGGCTTCAACGTTTCCACTTCCAACGACTTTTCCGTTGCTTCTGAAAGTTTCTTGATAAGGTAGTTATTCAACCGCGATGAATTGGGATAAGACTTGCGAACGCGCTGGTTTTCCTTGTCCCAATCCTTTTCAAGAATGCTGTATTCAAGATAGATATAAGAGGTCTTGCGGTCTTTCGTTATACGTATGGCAAGCGGTGAAGTCCCGTCTTGCTTGATCTCCTTGCGGAGAACAACCTTAATACTGGCCATTGTTGTAGGGATTTTTTACTACAACAATACTACAACATTCTGCGGTTTTTCCTGTATTCAGGACGATTTAATCTTTTGTAAAATGCCGTAAATAAAGGCTTTCAGTATTTTTAAGACTGTGTGAATAGCATACGCGCAAGGCTCAAAATCTGGTTTTCGCAAGGGAGTGCAGGTTCGATTCCTGTTCTGGGCACTAAACGGGACAAGTTGTTTTTATTACGACTTGTCCCGTTTTTCTTTCCCTCTAATTCGTTGATAATGTTAAACATATAAAGAGCGGCTTCGTTTACGCGAGCGGTTCGAAGTGCAATTCCGTCAAAAGTCATTTTTTCGGGATACATCGAACCGATAATGTCGCGTTTCTCCGCTATCCCGCCATTTTCATAAAGAACGTCCAGCTTGGAAAGGTTATCTATTGCGGTGTATAGTAGCTTATCAATACTATCATTGTTACTGGTGAATTGGCTTAGTTTAGCCTCCAGCATTGCTATTTTCTTTTCATACTCCGTTTTCATGGTCTTATAGTCAGCCGGGTCAATATCCCCCGACAATAGTAATTCCCTTGCCTTTGTCAGCCGGTTTTGCTGCTCGGTGAGCTGTTGCAGTACCTGCCTTTTGTCGTCCTGCAATGCCCTTGTTTTGTCCTTAAACGCTTCGGATACGACTTTACTAATAACACCTATTGCCTCCGGCGTTGGGACAAATTTTCTCAGTTCATCAACAAATATACCGTTGACAAATTCCGCTCTGTAACGCGAAGAGCAACCCTCAAAACAGTGATAGTAAGAATAATACTGGCTTCGCCCTTTAGATACGCTGCCGGTCAAAATTTTGCCGCATAAAGGACAAATGAGAAAGCCGCGTAATGGTAAGGTTTCACCTGTTACGATTTTAGGGCGGAAATGGCGGGTACGTCCTTCCAGTACTTCTTGCGCCTGATAGAACAGGGCTTCCGAAATTAAAGGCTCATGCCTTCCGTCCACGAATGTCGCCTCCTCGTCCTTGTACTTAGGTATAATTATCTTCCCGCAATACACAGGGTTACGCAACGCCACAAAGAAATTACTTCTTGCGCACCTTATGCCCTTTTGCTGCGCCACTTTAAAAATCTGTTGGGTGTTGAATGTACCGGCAGCTATTTCCGTAAATGCCCAACGCATAATACTTGCTTCCGGTTCCTCCGGCGCAATGTATTTAACCCCGTTTTCTGTAATCTTATTTACATATCCTACAGGTGCAACGCCCATATAGCGACCTTCCTTTCTTGCACGGCGCATCCCGTGAAAAGTATTTAACGCCCGGCGGTCGTTTTCTACTTCGGGAGCGGCAAGGTAAAACGCAAGCATCATTTTGTTTTCGGGTATTGATAAATCAAGCGGCTGCTCAACGGCTTGCGGCTCCACGCCATATTTGCGCAGTATGTTTATCATTTGATAAGCGTCCCCTGCGTTCCGGCTAAACCTGTCCCAACGAGTAAACAAAACAAAGTCTGCCTTACCCCTGTTCTTTTTCAATTCGGCAAGCAGCTTTTTCCATTCAGGACGGTTAAATGTTTTTGCCGAAAAATCCTCGCGTATAACGCGCAATACTTTTATACCGTTCAGGGTACAATACTTCACTAACAACTCCTCCTGATTTTGCGGGGAGTATCCTTTTGTCTGTTCGTCCGTACTTACGCGGACATATAGGTACGCTGTTTTCATAAATACACTATTTAATTTTTAGAAATTTCTTGAAACTCGCTGCCAGACTCGCTTCTAAGGCACTGCGCTACAGCAATGGTAGCTAATCGTCGGGCAAATTCCAAGATAAGACCCGCCTGATGCGGCGTTATTTCCCTGCCATGTTTCTTATAAATCTTCAATACGTCATCCGGTGTCGTTTTTCCCGTTTCCTTTGTTCCGTTCTTCTCAAATTCCATTGCACAAACCCTTTATTGCGGGTACAACTAATCTATCGTTTGGGGCTTACGTGTTTTATACGTGTTATGTCCATAAGCGCAATAAAAAAGCCGGTACTATTGACCGGCTTTCTCTATCATGCTGATTATCTGTTTCAGCGTCTTTGCATAATTGGGATCGGTGGCATAACCGGCAGCGGCTATTGCCTCGGCAAATTTGTACGGGTCATGTTTTACGGCAAGAGCCTGGCCGTACCGCTTATTCTTAAAAAAGAAATTCGCGTGGTCGGTAAAACATTCCTCCGGTGTATGGTACTTACGGAAATAATCTTTAACCACGTACTTAAACCATTTCTGCCCGTTACGAATGACCGGCGTTACCGAAATAATGACCGGAAATTTTAAGTCCTGCCTGCGGCTGTATTCCGTCGTCGTGAGCAACTGCTCGTTACCGTTGATACCGTCGGTATCTTTCACGCCAAAGAACATATTGCCCGGAGCCGCTTTGCCCCATCCGCTTTCTAATGCTGCCTGTGCTAAAATAGCTTTGGCACTAATCCCTGTTTTACGTTCTGTCTCCTTTGCATACGGTAGGTATGCCTTCACAAATTCACTCGGCTTCATTGTATTGATTTGATTTGAAAAAACTGTTTTGTATTACCCTGCGGAAGATGAAGCGGGTAACATGAGCAGGTCGGGCTTGAACACGTCCTTAACGTCCGTGCTTGGCTCAAATGTGGAGAACCTGTTGTCCTGCGGTATCCTGATAATCACCCCGGCGGATATATCGCTTATGGCTTTGCCCATTAGCTTTACACCCATAGGCAGCAGCGTTTCCCGCCAAAGCTCTGCGGCAGCTTTTTTTGGCTCTTTGATATGCAACGCCGGGTCAATAAAGCACCAGTCCTGGTACGCAATGTCGCCCCTGTCAATTCCGGCGTTCAGCCAGAACACCGTACCGCCCGTAACAGGATCATTCATACGGATAGCCCACTCAATGGCGGAGCGTCCCCGGTGGCGCGGCAATAAGGACGGGTGATAACCTATCCAGCCTAAGCGCGGTATGTAGCGCGTCCGCTTGCCTATGTAATCAAAGGAGTGCGCGGTAATGCCCAAGTCCACGCCCGCGATCATGGTGTCCGCGCTCAACGTACCCGCAGGGATAATAGGTATATCATGCAGGCGGGCTAATACCCCTATGTACCTATCCTCCAACGGGCAGCATACGCCCGTTACCTCGCAGCCTTTTTGCAGGCACAGGCGTAATATTTCCTCCCCGAACTTCTTTTGTCCCGATATAAAAACCCTCAATCGTCTATTCACTCTCTCCGATATATTTGAATGCCTGCACCGCGCGGAAATGCCCGCCGTAGCCTGCCGATGAATTTTTGAAATTTTTTGATTTGTGTGTGCGCCTGATACTTTCCATGCTGCGCTTTTTATTTGCGCCGTACAGCATTGCCCCGGTCTGTATCCAGCCTTTTGCCTTGCGTAAGTAGGCACATAGCTGCGGGTGGGAAGTATGAAAGAATACAGGGTATTTGTTACCCTTCCTGCCGTTGCCTTCGAGATGATACTGGCAAACGAATTTTAAGAACTGCGTACCTACGCCCGTTCCCTGCCACTCCGGCATTACGACTAAGCGTGTTGCGCGGTATGCCTTAGCCGTAAAGAAAGGCGTAACCGCCAGATGCGCTACCAGTTCCCCGTTGACCGTTGCGACAAAGTATTCTGCACAAGGCGGGAACGGCAGGTCTAAATAGTAATGCGCTTTAAAAAACTTCCAGTAACTGCTGTTGACCTTCCATACGTCGAGGGAAATAGGAGCCCTTGACTGGAGTTTTTTTTTACGTCCGCCGTTCGGGTGTCATATACCCAATCTGGCTGCAGCCATTCGATAATATCATAGTGGCAGGATAAAAGAATGATTTGCTTACCCGTGTTCCTGCGCCACGCTTTTGCAAATGCCGCCGCACCTACCTGCGCAATCTGCCGGTCAATAACGGAGGTAAACTCATCCACGACCACTTTGTCCGGGGCTTCTACGGTGAGCCTTGCCAGTCCCGCCCGGAACTGCTCCCGGTTGGACAATACTTTAAACGGTCTTAGCCATGCGGGAACGTCCCCCAATCCTACGGAGGCTAACGCCCCGGTAACTGTTTTAAAATCCCCCTCCGGCGCAATGCAGTCCACTATGGGTTTCTCATTGTCCCAACCGCTATACAGGTCATATACGCGGTCAGCTCCCCATACCTGTTTGCCTAAACTGGATTTACCGCTACCGGATGCGCCGACGATCAAACCTATCTGCCAGTCGTTGCCCTCAACAGGCAGGTCGGCAATATGGCTCCACGT
>OFIS01000165.1_pt1 | contig 67690 bp, 54 predicted proteins | sample 1775071 | NCBI WGS metagenome assembly OFIS01 (sample SAMN08195774, study PRJEB24354) | sludge metagenome | isolation source: sludge from phenol fed wastewater aerobic bioreactor C | place: India: Nagpur | collected 2016-09-17
ACTACTCTTTTTATAAAGCCTTGTATAGCAAAGGTTTTAACCGTTTTGCTTAATTTTGCTTTTTACTAATCTTTTTTATTAAAAAAATTAGTTTAAAGTTTGCAACTACAAACTTTTTCGTATTTTTGTATCATGAAGGTTGACATTGCTAAACTTCTAACAATAAAAAACTATGCTGTGCGAGAAAATGTGACTCCGGCTTACATCTATAAGCTGGTTAAAGAAAAGAAAATGCAAGTGGTCAATATTGACGGTGTGCAGTTTATTGATACAAGCAAATTTCCAATGCTCCCGACAAAAGGATAAAAATTTTTCCTAAAAAAGTTTAAAGTTATAAACTATGAACAAGTTGCCAATTCAAAAACGTAAACAAATAGTGCAACTTCTTGTAGGGGGTAATTCACTGCGTGCTACTTCGCGTATAGTTGATGTTTCTGTCAACACCGTGACTAAGCTATTGATTGATGTAGGCAAGGCGTGTCAGAAATTCCATGATGAAAAGGTGGTGAATGTAAACGCTCAACGTGTGCAGTGCGATGAGATATGGTCATTTGTTGGCATGAAGCAAAAGACAGCAGATCGTAATGGAATAGATGAAATGGGTATCGGTGATGTTTGGACATGGACTGGTTTAGATGCCGATAGTAAGCTGATCGTTTCTTGGTATGTAGGAAACAGAGATGCCTATTCAGCAAATGAATTCATGCAGGATGTAGCAAGCAGATTAAGCAACCGAGTACAACTTACAACAGACGGTTTCAAACCATATCTTAAAGCTGTCGAAAATGCTTTTGATGGTGAAATAGATTTTGCTCAGTTAGTTAAGATATATGGTCAACCGGAAGGCAACAGCAACGAAAGGAAGTATAGTCCTGCTGAATGTACTGGTGCTGAAAAGAAAATCATTGAAGGCAGACCCGACGAAGCTTTTATTTCTACCAGCTATGTAGAGCGTCAGAACCTAACAATGAGAATGCACATGCGTAGGTTTACACGTCTTACGAATGCTTTCTCAAAGAAGGTAGAAAACCATTGCTATGCTATCGCACTACACTTTGTTTACTACAACTTTTGCAAGGTGCATAAATCGCTTCGCGTTACTCCTGCAATGGAAGCTAAGCTAATGAGCAGGCCAATGACGATAGAGGATATAGTAAACCTTGCTCCGATTGAAGCCCCGAAAACAAGAGGCAAGTATAAAACCAAGGGAGCTGAATAGCTCCCTTTTTTATTAACTTTAATTCATGCGTAAAAAACATTTTCTCATATACTACGACAATAGAATAAGAGAGTTCGTTAAAACTATACCTCGGACATGGGCGAAGGCAAATAAGGAGCATTTTCCAGCATATACGTTTACTACAAAAGATCACCCCACCGATGATGAGATAGAGCCTTACTTGGTGAATAACTATGGGTTTTTTAGAAAAGTAGAGAACGATTATGTGGTATTATTTAACTTCTCTCAAAACATCCCACCGCATAATGGGCTAAGTTTTATTTTGTAAACTGAAATTCAAACTGAGACACTACCGAAGCGTCCGATGCCCCGTTTTCGCAAAAAAAGCCCCATTTTTTGAATGGAGCTTTATACAATATCATTTTAAAAACCTTAGCCTTTCTGCAGCTTGGTGGTAAATGCCTGTTGCAGAAGATAATAACTGCCAAACAGCAAGGTGCTTCCGATCATATCTGCCAGCAGGGTGTTCTTAAAAAACGGTATAGCCATAACATAAGTGGTTGTCAACCCGCTAAGGCCATAACCATACATACCGCCGATATAAGAGCCGAAATTGGATACCACAAAGAAGATGGTGGAACCGGCAAGTGTATAACCCAACACCTTTGCTGCGCTGGTTTGCTTCATGGTGCTGCCGAAAACAGACACCAGCAGCATACCTCCGTACACAAGCCATTGCTCGGTGCCATAGAAGCCACGCATGGCGGCGCTACCGGGGAATAATTGTATGTACAGATCGGCGATAAACATAGCCAGTAAAGGCATGAGAAAAGCAAAACGTTTGTCTTTGATCACCGCCCCGCCAAACAGCCCGATGGCTGCTACGGGAGCAAGGTTGTAGAGGTGCATCTCGAAGTTGATGATGCGGGCAACGGCTGCCATCAGTATCAGTCCTGCCGCTACAAGGATATTGATCTTATTATGCTTCATGCTTATGATTCTCTTAGGCTGCAAATATAGCTGCGATGCTGCAAACACAAAACCGCGTTTTTCACTTATTCACAGTGTGGTGTTTTTCACTTTGTTGCACCCGGCATTAGCGCAGAGTTTCCCCGAGCCATTTAAAAAATTCGCGCTGCCAAACCAGTGCATTCTGCGGATGCAACACCCAGTGGTTTTCATTGGGCAGGTACAACAGCTTGCTTTTTATACCTTTTAATTGTGCTGCCTGAAATGCTTCCAGCCCCTGCTCAATGGGCACGCGATAATCAATTCCGCCCTGCACAATCAGTATCGGGGTATTCCATTTGTCCACAAAATTGCTGGGATTGAATTTTTCATAGCTCTTGGGCGCAGGCTTTTGCCAGTATGGGCCACCGATGTCGAAATTAGCAAACCACAATTCTTCCGTAGTGCCATACCAGCTTTTCAGGTCAAACAAACCATCGTGTGCAATAAATGTTTTGAACCTATTGCCATGCATACCCGCAAGCATGTACACACTATAGCCACCGTAGCTTGCTCCTACGCAGCCCAGGCGGGATACGTCCACATAAGGCTCTTGCGAAAGGGCATCGATTGCAGAAAGATAATCCTGCATAGGTTGGCCGCCCCAATCTTTACTGATGTCCTCATTCCATTGGGTACCCCAGCCCGGCATACCCCTTCTGTTGGGCGCTACAACAATATATCCGTTTGCGGCCATCAACTGAAAATTCCAGCGGAAACTATAGAATTGTGAGAGCGCCGACTGCGGACCGCCCTGGCAGTATAGCAGCGTAGGATATTTTTTGGAAGGATCGAAATCGGGAGGATAGATCACCCAGACACCCATCATACGATTGTCGGTGGTTTTGATTTTTCGCAGCTCCGTCCTGCTCAGTTTGATGGCGTTGTACGCAGCATCATTTTCGTGCGTAAGCTGGCGCATCTCTCCGCTGCTTGCATCTACGGCATAGAGTTCGGTAGCGTGGTTCATATCGCAGCGCGATACGATCACATCATTACCCGACTCGCCAAGAATTCCGGTCACATCAAATTTGCCTTCTGTGATCTTGTGCACCACAGGCATCATCTTCGTATAGCCGGGGAAGTTTACTTCAAAGAGTTGTTCGGTGCCCTGCCATGCTGCGTTGAAGTATATTTTTTTACCATCGTTGCTCCAGGCAAAGCTACCTACCGTGCCATCCCATTGCTGGGTCAGGTTGCGTTTCAATGCCGCATTTCTTTTTACATCGAGCACGTAGATATCATTCTTATCTGCCTCATAACCATCGCGGGCCATGCTGGTCCAGGCAATAAAACTACCATCGGGGCTAAAGGAAGGATTGGTATCGTAGCCCATCATATTGGCCGTGAGATTTACGGTTTGTCCGTTGTCGAGGTGGTACTGATAAATATCGGTATTGGTGCTGGTAGCATACTCCTTTCCTGCTTTCTTTTTCGTGACATACACAATCGATTTACTGTCGGGCGACCAAACGATATCTTCTGTTCCGCCAAAGGGTTTCTGGGGTACGTCATAGGGCTCGCCGGCGAGCAGGTCTTTCTCCTTGCCACCTTTCATCGGTGCAATGAACAGGTGCGCATATTTTCCATCTTCCCAGGTATCCCAGTGGCGGTAGTTCAGGTCGGTATAGATTTGTGCCGTTGACTTAGGAAGATCGGGGTAAATATCTTTAGCGAGGGTTGGCTTTATCATCACCTCTCTGGTATAGGCGATGAATTTGCCGTCGGGTGAGATACGATAGTTTTCGGCACCTTCGGGATTGGCATACATCGGCTTCCAGGTTTTGCCGTTGTCGATGCTGCGATAAATTGACTTTTCGTCCATGGCATACCAGACAGCTCCATCGCGCTGAAAGATGCTTTTGGGTTCGCTGCGTTCCCTTTTCTTTCCGGTTTTCACGTCCAGCGCATAAAGCTTGGTGCTGCTCTTTTCTGTTTGAGTATTGTACGTTCTAGCACTGTAGAACACTGTCTTTCCATCCTCGCTCACACCTTCGCCGCCTACGCGTTTCAGGCTCCACAACAAATCGGGGGTCATGCGGTCTTGCGCGAGGGTTGCCGTGGCAAACAGCAGCGCCAGAGGAAGCAATAATTTTTTCATTGGAGAAATTTTATACTCTGGTAAAAATAATTTTTTAGCGTCGCAACCTATCCCCTCTACCGGGTGAATCCTCGCGGGCGCTGTTTTCCTTTTCTGCCGGAAAGTCAATCATATTTTCCCAACCGGGTTTAAGATTGACTTGTTCAGAATAAGGAATTACATGTTCAGGCTGCAGATGCTCCAGCAGTTTGCCCGCGTCCCAAATGCCGTTGTGGTTCTTATCTTCTATGATACGCAGGGTGTAAGTGCCCGGCTGCAATCGGGTAAAATGGATGATTGTATCGAGGACCGGTCGTTGCCATACCGTATCATTATTATTGAGCAGGGCAAAAAGATAGTCGCGGCCAAAATACTTTGATGGGAGATGCACATGGAGCTTTGCATAATCGTCGTCGCGCTTGCTACGAAAAGTATAGCGGGAAGGCATGGCATCAGTGCCGGCACTGTCCTTTACAAATCCCTTCAGCAGACGAAGGGTATATACTGTATTTTCCTTCCACCGGATTGCCAGCCTGAGCGTTCGCGGCAAAGCGGTATCTTCCAATGCCTTCCAGTCTGCCTCTACTTCCACACCGGAGCTATCGTAGCTAAGCTGCACACGGTTGATGTTCAACTGATCATACGGTTTTGAAAAGTTGACACTCAGGGGGCGATCTATGTCGGCGGTGCGGCGTTTACTGTCGCTTGTATCTACCGGAACAATATAGCTGAATACATTATTTGCGGATTCTTTTGCGCCGCCCATACGCATGTTCACCGGCGAGTTTCTGTCTTTTGTCTGCCCTTGCACAGCGGTATCTTTTTCGGTAAAGATATTCAGACGTAATAGGGGCGGATGTAACGATGGGTGCACAACGGAATCGAGAAAAGCGATTTGTTCATTACTTCCATCAAAGATCATGTTGTCATTGGCATCGTGCAGCGCAAATATGCGGAACGCCTTTCCCGGCAGGCCATTCAGCAAAAAGTTTCCCCCCTGATCTGCCTTCACTGCATACTGAGGCTTTTCGCGTAGTACCGCACTATCCGGTTTTGATGCATCGTAAAGCAGGATCAGCGCGCCGGTATCTTTGAGTCCGGTAGCAGCTTGTATTACAAATCCGCGCAGCGACAGCGAGTCGAAATAACTGCCGGTACTGAAGACAAAATCATAACCGGTGAAGGGATTGCCTTCATGAATATCCTGAATGGCACTTCCAAAAGAGATTCTATAGCTGGTATTTTGCTGCAGCAAACTATCCGGAATTTTGACGGTTACCGTCTTACGACTTGCCTCCACGGTGGGCGGAAAGGGAAGGATGGGCGACACCCGCACTTGTTTGGAGACGTCGTTAACCGCTACAAACTCGTCGAAGCGCATCACTATTTTGGTGACACGGGTATTCAGCAGCGAGTCCTCGGGGGTAACACTAAGCAAACGAGGGGCGGTGACATCTTTGGCTCCGCCGGTCGGAGCCATAACCTGAGCACAGCCTTCGAGCAGCAAACACACGAGCAAGAATAAAGGACCTGAATACCTTCTGAAAATCATTTGCGCCCAAAAATAGGATAAAGGAAGCAGCCTGTACATCCGGGGCACAGTTTTGCATCGCAGGAGAATAACTAAATTTATCAGCACAACCACCCGGTACTTATGCAACAATTGCCCACTACTGTAAAACGATCTATTGAGCTGCTGGGCCTGTGCCTGCTGGCGTTGATCGTGAGCAATGGTCGCGATGTGATCACACCCCTGCTTATGGCTTTTTTCCTGGCCATATTGCTGCTGCCTATTTACCGGTTGCTGGTCCGGTGGAAGCTGCCCCGGGTGCTGGCCATATTTTTTTCTATCCTCGCTGCCGCCACCGTGGTAGCAGGGCTGGTGTGGTTCTTTTCTATGCAAATAGGCGTGCTGATCTCCGACATTCCCGAAATTCAGAAAAACCTAAACATTCACTGGCAAAACATAAGTGGCTGGGTCAACGAAAAAACAAATTTCACTTCCCGCCAGCAACTCACCTGGCTTCAGGATCAGGCCAACGGACTACTGGGCAATGCCGGCAGCTATCTCAGCGGAGCAGCCCTATCGCTCACCAGCGTTTTTGTATTTGTGGGTTTGCTGCCCATCTATATTTTTCTGATCCTCTATTACAAAAACCTACTGCTCCAGTTTATTTTCATGTGGTTTCAGCCCGACAATCACAAAACGGTTAAGACCACGCTGACGGAGGCTGAGAGCATTATCAAAAGCTACCTCATCGGACTGCTGATCCAGATTACCTACATCACTATTCTGCTGGGCGGCTTGCTGGCCATTCTGGGCATCAAACACGCCCTGCTCATCGGCATCATCTTCGCCATCCTCAACCTCATTCCCTATGTTGGCGCGCTTATCGGCAATATCATCGGCGTATTACTTACCCTTACCTCCTCACAGGACCTTACGCCCATTATCGAGGTGCTCCTGGCTATTGCAGCGGTGCAGTTTCTGGATAATAATATCCTGATGCCACGCATTGTGGGTTCGAAGGTGAAACTCAATGCACTGGTGAGTATCATTGGTGTCATTGTAGGAGGCACACTGGCGGGCATTGCCGGCATGTTCCTGTCTCTGCCGGTGATGGCAATCTTCAAGATCATCTTCGATCACTCAAAGTCCTTCAGACAATGGGGTGTATTGCTGGGCGACGAATCGCCGGAGAAAAGCCCGATGACAGAAACAGAAAACCGCGACCCTGAGTAGCCAGGCAGCGTATTACCGAAAAAATGTAAAATAAACTTTCCTTTTTGTAAAGTAAACTATACATTTGTAGCAAATCTTTGTTCGATGTTAAAGAACTTGCTGTTTCCTAATCGTTTCAAGAAAATTGGGTGGATGCTTTTTATACCCTCGCTGTTCTTAGGTCTGTTTCTAACCCTTACAGGCTATGAGCCTCAGTTTCTCAACGGCCATGCACGATCGCTGCTACCCTCCATGGCCAATCAACATTTTTTTGGAATTGTAGAAGTGAATTTTGCGCAGACTATCGTGGGCGTTTCTTTTATCGTCGGGGCTTTGCTGGTTGGTTTTTCACGCGAAAAAAATGAAGACGAGTTTATTGCCCGGATACGGCTTTCGTCTTTGCTGTGGGCTGTTTTGGTGCATTATACATTGCTGCTGCTTGCCTTCCTCCTGGTTTACGACACTGCCTTTCTCAGCATTATGGTGTACAACATGTTTACGGTGCTGATCATCTTCATTGCACGTTTTCATTTCATTCTCTATCGAAACGTAAAAAGTCTCGCAAGTGCAGAATAGGATCAGGATCGAAAGGGCTGTCTTAAACATTACACAGGAGGAACTGGCCCAGCGAATTTCCGTCAGCCGGCAAACGATAAACGCTATCGAGTCCAATAAGTACGTTCCCTCTACGGTGTTGGCCCTTAAGCTGGCCCGAGTGTTTAGCAAACCAGTTGAGGAATTGTTCGTTCTTGAACCAGCCGACTAAAAAAGATTTCGGTTTTCAGGGAATGATCAGCTTATAGGTTTGCAAATGGCCGAAATGGCCGCTCTGTATGAGGTACAAACCCGGAGGAAAGTTGCCCGCGTCGATCTGATAATTCGTCCTCCTCCCGCTATCGCGATAGATACAACGTCCGTCCACCGAAAATATAGCCACACCGTCCAGGCACTGATCCGCCGCAGTACCGATCCGCAGGGTGTTACCCATCAGCACTGCACGCCAGTTGGTGCTTGCAGCGGGGTCTTGTACGGGATTGATCCCCATGCAGTTCTTGTAAAAACTGAATGCCGCTGTGGTATCGTTGGTTCCCTGATACAGCCACGAGGGCGCCGCAACCGTTAGGCTATCCTGAGTGATGCAGTAATATTTTGCGCCGCCTGCACTTAAGGTATTCCGCGCATACTCAATTGTGTAGAGGCCAGGCAAAAGGCAAAGGGTGTCTTCGTCGTGTTGTGCTGTGCCCATGCTGAGCATGCCGCTGTGTACACTCTGCTGCCAGGCATCCTTCACCGTATAATGAACAGACCCGGTAACCCATGCACCACCCATATTGCCAAGATAGACGACCACCCGGCTACAAGTGTCAGGACAGAGATCGAAAACTGAGGGAAAGGAACACGTGAGACTGTCAAATCCATAGGTATAAAGATCAAGACGACCGGAGAACGAATGGCCGCCCGTGAATGTCGGATAACGATGTAGGATATGAGAAGATGACGACGCTATTCCAAACAAATTGAGCGTTTCTTTAGCGACCGTATCATTGGCGGGACCATAGAGCACAAAGCCCGGGTAATTAAAAAAACGATTGCCGTGGTTAACAACCTTTACCTCAATAAGAGAATCGTAAAAGGGATGGTAACGCACATGCACCTCCAGCGAATCGCAGGCGGTTTGCGCAGTGCCCCGCACGGGCAGACAACAGGACAGCAATAAAAACAACAGTACAGACTTAAACATAACAGTCAGACACTTTGATGGAAAGACAGCGCGGCGTGCTAAAAAGTGGGGAAGCCCATCAGTAAACCCATCGCCTTAAATTTTTTTAAAAAAATGCCAGCCGGGAACTCCCTGTTTTTCAAAGCGTAGTATATGCAAACACGCAACAGCAGCCATGTTTGCAAACCGGACCCCCTAACGCAAAGCCTGTGTCTGTCGTCTATAGGTGCGGTAATCAATTCTAATTTTCGGAAGGCCGGTTTTTACCGGCTTTTATTTTTTTGGTAACTATATACCTGTTGGGACAAAGGTAGAATATTCATAAATTTGGGTTCGCTCATTGTGAAGGCGAGTTATCACTTTCAGGATGGGTGAGCGGCTTAAACCGACCGATTGAAACTCGGTTAACTGTAAAAGGTTCGGGGGTTCGAATCCCTCTCCTACCGCAAATAGAAAAGCCCCGCCTCACGTATCGTTTAGATAAGTGTGGTGGGGCTTCTGGTTTGCAGCCCTTGCTTACTTCCCGATCAAACCTTTGTAAGTAACTCTTGCGCTGCTCACATGCTTAATAGCATTCTCAAACCTTTCTACGCCGGTTAATTCACGAGTGTTGTAACGATAGCCAAATTCATTGCAATACCTATGAAGATGCGGTTTGCTCATGTAGTGATAGATACCAATGTAGCCACGTTTGAAGATTGACCAAAAGTTCTCGATGTTCTGAGTGTGGAACTTGTGTTGTCCCTGCTTCACTACATAGCCGCCTTCTTCATGCTTTACTACAACGTGATTGTATTTCTTATTCAAACCAACGTATGATTTGTAAGCATCGGTTACTATGATCGCTTCATCAGAACAGTTGTTGTCTATGATTTGGTGTAGTGTTTCCTGATCTGTGTTTTCTGCAACAAACGTAAGTACACGACCACCGCGTTCAACCAAACCAACAACAGGCGTTTTATCCTTCGCTGCACGACCTTGTGAGTTAGGAACCTTCTTATCCTTGTGACGGTTCTTATTCTTTCCACCTACATAGGTTTCGTCAACTTCTACCATACCGTTCAATGGTTCTGTGCTCGTAGTTCTTGCAAGCATTTCACGTATGCGATGCAATACAAACCATGCTGTCTTTTGAGTGATACCAAGCTGCGTAGATAGCTGAATAGAGCTTACACCCTTCTTTGATGTAGTAATTAAGAACATAGCCGCAAACCAAATTCTCAGAGGCACTTTGCTGTTCTCGAAGATCGTTCCTACTGTTACTGAGAACTTTTTGTAGCACTCCTTATTAGCACACTTGTAGCCGCGATTAGTCCGGTAAACCTTATCATGTCCACAATGAGGACAGGTGATGTTACCGTTCCAGCGAGCTTGCTCGTAGTAAGCCTTGCAGGTTTCTTCATCTTTGAAGAAGTCTAAAAGTTGCTGTAAGTTTTTGAACTGGCTATTCATTTTGCGGATTTGTGGAACAAAGATAATTCTTGTCCCACAAAACGCCTAATATTTTCTACAATTTTTTTATGGAAATTATATACAACTTTATTGGTGGAATTATATATCTTTGTGTTTGGCAAAACCCCCGTGTGGGGCGGGGGGTATTTTAAATCAATAAAACATTATGACTTATGACTTCAAAAGTACAATTTCTTTTTGACATGAGCAACCTTTTGCACCGACCAACCCCAGAGCAAAAGGAATTTGAAGAGGTGAATTACGCCTTTCTACAAAGCGTACCGGAATTGGTTCTAAATGCTTTTGAAACAACAAGGAATGAAATGAAAGGGAAGGTTCCATTATCAATGAATTTCCTGTGGTTTGCAAACACCATGAACGGTAATATGATCGCAGAGATAGCTCGTGAGTACCCAGAGTATATTAAGCCAACCGGCAGGAAAAACTATACTCTGATGCTACCTCCAAACTATGAGTGTCCTGTGAAAAAATTAAACAAAGGTTCACTTCGTCCGGCATATAATCACACTATAACAACGGCTGCGATGATTCAGCAGTTAGCGAAGAAGAACCAGGAACCGTTACCACTAATCTTTATAGGCTATGTGTTAAGCAAGGCAAACGATAAGGTAATGGGCACCTATGCAGTATGTTTTAAAGGAAAGGAAAGGATGTGGGTGTCCGACCTATCCTCTTTACAACCACCTGCATCCGGCAACCAGTTTATTACTCCTGTAACGCCAGATGCCCCTGCGCCGCAAGTCGGAGTTAGGGTTATACCAAAGAAAAAAGCACAATAATTTACTTGTGAGCGCCCCCACCGCTCACTTTAAAACACTACATTTTATGAACATAGTTAACAGCAACCAATTGGTGCTTGCTCGTGAATCCAGAGGGAGAACGCAGCAGGAAATAGTGGCTATGGTTCCCAATCTGCAACAGAGCAATTATTCAAAAATGGAAAAGGGACTATTGAATGTTCCGCAAGAAACGCTTAGCAACATTGCTAAGGCGTTAGATTATCCTGTCTCCTTTTTTTACAAGAAAGGAGTGCGCACACCTATTTCAAGTTTCTACTATCGTAAGCGTGTCAGTATGCCGAAAAAGAGCCTTTCGTTATTAGAGGCTAAGTTGGATGTTGTGCGAATATTGATTGACGAGTTATTGGATTCTGTGGAAATACCAGAATATAATATGCCAAAATTTGAAATTACCGACAATTTCACAGCAACTGATGTGGCTGTAAGGCTTCGAGAGTTCTTAAAAATACCCAAAGGGCCAATTAAGAATCTTATTCGCACGTTAGAAGCCGCAGGAATTATTGTTTACTTCATTAAAGCCGACATTGATAAGTTTGACGGAATAACATTAATTACAGATAAGGGGCAACCAATCATCTTTGTAAATGATGACATGCCTAACGATAGAAAGCGTTTTACAATTTCACATGAATTAATCCATCTTGCCGCTCACATTCCTTTCACGCCTTTACCATCTGATCGCGATCCGGAAGGCGAGGCAAATGAAGGTGCAGCAGAATTTTTGATGCCTCGCTTGGAGTGCAGAAATGAGTTACAGGGGCTTAGGTATTCGCAGTTGTCAATAATGAAAGACTATTGGGGCGTATCAAAAGCTATGGTATTATTCAGAGCAAAGGAATTAAATTCTATCACGCCGGAGCGATGCAAGAATCTTTATATAGAACTTAGCAGAAACGGTGAACGCAAAAAGGAGAATGGCTATGTTGACTTAGAGCAACCTTCGATATGCAATCTAATTATTCAAGCTTACGAGAATGATATGGGTTACACGCTACCTGAAATATTGGACGTTTTAGGAATAAATGAGGGGGATTACTTTGAGTATTTCAAGAATTCAAGATTTAAAATTCAAGTAAAGACAAAGCGAGTCATTGAGTTTAACCCCAAATAAATACCGCTTGATTTTTCAAGCGGTATCAATATAGTCCGGGAACAATAGCAGCAACAATATATCTGCTGCGAACCAAGTAACACCGCCTTCTCATTAGAGGTTCCTCATTAGACGCAAGGGTGTTGCAAGGGTTGTTTCTTTCAATGCAAATATACGAACTTTACCACATGGCTAAAGCATCAAAGAAGAAACCGGAGAAGAAACGTGCTGAGAAGTATGAGCCGAAAGTATCTTTTGACGGTACGTTTGAAGATATGATAGGGCTAAGCGTGAAGGATGCTGAAAAGAACAAGCAAGAAAAGAAAAACGATGGCGAACAGCAACCTTGAATATGGCAAACCAATTAGATGGGGCAACGTGAAAAAAATCGAAGTCGAACGCAAAGTATTTGAATCACTGTTTTATCAATTACAGCGAATTGAAAATGAACTTGAACATCTCAGGGTTGAAAAGTCGAACGAGATAAGACAGCTAAAATCAGATATAGCCAATCTTAAAAGAAAATCGCGGAAATAGGTCAAATAGCATCTGTTTTTTTATTTTCTACCACTTGTCCCAACTTGTATATAGTTACCATTTTTTTTATGCTTTTCGGTGAGCAACACTGGCTGGCATTAATTTTCCGGTGACTGGGGAAATATCATTTTATGAAAATTATACTCCCGGCCATGTTCCTTGCCATTTGTTGCGGGTGCCGCCATACACCGGAAAAAGGCGCACAGGTAAGGACTATACCTCGTACAGAGCATTTCAGTCACACCGTAGCAGACAGTAGTTGCTATATTCATACCGCCGGACAACACCAGCAAGATACCACACTCATCAGGGTGCAACTTCGGCCCGATTCGGTTGTGGGTACCATGATCTATCAACCCTGGCAGAAAGACAGCCGGAGGGGCAGCCTCCTCGGCATACGTCGTGCCGACAGTATCCTTGCCGAATGGAACTATAGGCAGGAAGGACAACGATCTCACAAAACCCTGAGATTTACCGTGGAAGGCGACACCCTTTTCTGGCTCAATGCAGCGGACGAGGGCATAAGAGATAATTCTGGTGCAATTAACCCGATAAAGCTTTATAAAACTGTATGTCCCTGACGGCTAAAGGCCGGGCATGGCCTCAATGAGCCTGCGGGTATAATGATGACGCGGATGGGTAAGCACGTCGGCGGCGGCGCCGGCTTCTACAATTTTGCCCTGCTGCATCACCAATACGCGGTCGGCAATGTAGTGCACTACTGAAAGGTCGTGAGAAATAAAAAGATAGGAAAGCTGAAATTCATATTGCAGCTCCTTTAAAAGATTTAGAATCTGCGCCTGCACGCTTACATCCAGGGCCGATACACTTTCATCACAGATCAGCAAGGCTGGCCGCATCGCTAAGGCGCGGGCTATGCCCAACCTCTGCCGTTGCCCTCCGGAAAACTGGTGCGGATATCGCCCAATGCTATCTGCAGGCAGATGCACCACATCCAGCAGCCTGGCTACTTCCCGGGGCACTTCCCGCCGCGGCACAATGTGGTGAACGCGCAACGGTTCTGCCAGCATATCGCCTACATTCATTCGGGGATTGAGGGAAGCAAAAGGGTCCTGAAAGATCATCTGGATCTGACGACATAACTGTCTCCAGCCCTGAGCTCCCAGCCCGGAAATATCTTGCCCTCTATATTTTATTGTTCCTTCTTTTAGCGGCACCAGACCCATCAGGGCTTTACTCAGTGTGCTTTTTCCACATCCGCTTTCTCCTACCAGCCCCAGGATTTCCCCGGGCTGCAACTGAAAGGAAACATCGTCTACCGCTTTGTAAACATGAGTGGGTCTTCCGAGCCAGTCTGTTCGTTCTGTGAACCCAATGCTCAAATCACTTACTTCCAGCAAAGGACCTTCTGCGCTTTTGATGGAGGAGGTGAACTGCACCGGCTTTACAGATGGTGATTCCGACGGGGACGAGTCCAGAAAATCGGATACGGTGGGTAGAGGTCTGCCTTTATATTCCGGCGAGGGCTTACTTGCCAGCAAAGCTCGGGTATAGGCATGTTTGGGTTGACGAAAAATCTCCATGGCATCGCCCTGTTCTACAGCCTCGCCGCGATACATGACAAGCACATCAGTTGCGATAGTGGCTGCAAGGGCAAGATCGTGTGTGATAAAGATCATGGCTGTACCGGTTTGTTCCTGTAGCGTTTTCATCAGCTTCACCACTTCCTGCTGCACGGTTACATCCAGGGCCGTGGTCGGCTCGTCTGCAATGAGCAACTGCGGATGATTACACATAGCCATGGCAATCATTACTCTTTGCTTTTGCCCGCCCGACAACTGATGCGGGAAACGCTCAAACATCTTTTCCGGATGTTGTAGCTGAACTTTTTTCAACCCGTCGTACACCCGCGCTCTGGACTCAGACACGCTGCATTTCTGGTGCGCCAGGACACACTCCTCAATCTGGTGGCCAACCTTCATCAATGGGTTTAATGAGCTCATGGGCTCTTGAAAAACCATCCCAATGGCGTTGCCCCGGATATGTTTCCAGTTCCGGTCGGAACCAAGGGCGGTAAGCTCTTCCTGCTGCGTATCCGTCTGCAAAAATATTTTTCCGGACACCTGTGCTTCTTTAGGCAGTAAGCCCATCATGGCGAGTGCCGTCAGCGATTTACCCGAGCCGCTTTCCCCTACAATGGCCAGCGTTCTTCCGTGCTCCAATTCAAAAGAAATGTCGCGAACGGCGGGCCTGCTTTCACTTCCCGGAAAAGATATCGTAAGACAATCTGCACGTAACATCAGGGCTCTAAAACTTTAGGTGGCGAACCGTTAAACCTTTATTGATCATTTGCTTCAGCGAGTCAATGCCGATGCGCAGATGCAGATCCACATAGTTTTTGGTCACCGTAGCATCTGCCGCCGCTGTCTTCACACCCTCGGGAATCATCGGTTGGTCGGAAACCAGCAGCAAAGCACCTGTAGGTATTTTGTTCTTGAAGCCTACAGTAAAGATCGTTGCCGTTTCCATATCAATAGCCATCGCCCGTATCCGGCGCAGATAATCTTTAAACTCGTCGTCGTGCTCCCACACCCTTCTATTGGTGGTGTAAACCGTACCCGTCCAGTAGTCTCTTTTATAGTCTCGTATGGTGGTCGATATCGCTTTTTGCAAGGCAAAGGCAGGTAGGGCGGGTACTTCTGGCGGAAAATAATCATTACTGGTACCTTCTCCCCTTATAGCTGCGATTGGCAGGATCAGGTCGCCTACTTTATTCTTCTTTTTCAGTCCGCCACATTTGCCCAGAAACAATACGGCAGCAGGATCAATGGCACTCAGCAGATCCATCATAGTTGCGGCCGAAGGGCTACCCATACCAAAATTGATGATGGTAATGCCCTCGGCTGTGGCGCATTGCATAGGCTTATCCAGGCCCACGATCGGAACCGAGTGCATGTCGGCAAAAAGTTTTACATAATTGCTGAAGTTGCAAAGCAGAATGTATTCTCCAAACTGTTCGAGCTTTTGACCGGTGTATCGCGGAAGCCAGTTTTCAACGATCTCTTCTTTTGTCTTCATAACTAAAGTTAAGCGAAAAGTTGCAAGCCCCTTACTTCAACAACTGCGCCAGGGCTGAGCTTCACTATGTTGCTGTCCACCTCCTTTGCATTCCCGCCTCCCAACATTCACCGGTAGCCTTTACTTTTGAAACCAGATCATGATCACGCTCGACTTTTCTGACCTTCATCTGCGCCTGGCGACCAACTCCGGAAAAACGACAGTATTCGACCCGATAAGGAAGAAATGGGTGAGCCTTACGCCGGAAGAGCATGTGCGGCAGTACCTGCTACAATACCTTTTGCACAGAATGGACTACCCCGCATCGCTTATTGCTGTTGAAAAGAAGATTGCCGTAGGAAAGATGGCCCGGCGTTTTGATCTTACCGTCTTTGACCGCGAGCATAAACCCTGGCTGCTGGCCGAATGTAAAGAGCCCGAAGTGACGCTGTCGGAAGAAACGTTATTTCAACTGCTGCATTATCACCGTGCTCTGCCTTGTCGGTATTGGCTCATCTCCAATGGCCATCAACATTTTTGTGCCGACGCCCGCGACCTGAATCATATCCACTGGATGGAGGAGCTACCGGTGTATGGCCTGTGAGTATTTTTCGCCGTGAATAATTTTTAGCGCTTTCTGCAGCACTTCATCAGCATGAGCGTTCACCGTATAATATCCATTGTTTTTATACAGAAGCCTCGCGAGCTGCGCTTTGAGCAAAACAATGAGATAGCGCCGGCTTTCGGGCTTTGACAATACAGTTTTGTAAGCTACCTGTAAATTGGGTTTAAGGTTCTTATACAGTTTCTCAAGCAATACTTCTCCATCAAATGCAGTATCGTATTGGTTCACGTCGGGGTATTCCTTTAGCCTTTGACGGCTGCTCAGAAAAAACTGCCAGAGAAAATTGCGCGCCGACTCGCTGTAGGCCACATTGAGCAGTGCTGCATTGAGCCTTGATGTATCGTAGGGTACGAAGATATCGGGTGTGATACCGCCTCCGCCAAACACCGGGCGTTTGTTGTTGGTAAAATATTTCCGGCTGGTATCGGCCTGCTGAAGCGTGTCTCTGCCGGTGAGTTCTCCGGAGTGAAATCGGGCAGCAAAAGCCTCTTCATAAGCTTCCTTTCCCTGTGCGTAGCTGCGCTGAATGCTTCGGCCAGAAGGTGTGTAATATTTGGCAATGGTAAGCCTCAGTGCGGCTCCATTTTCCATTTCATATTGCTCCTGCACGAGGCCCTTTCCATAGGTACGACGCCCCACGATCACCCCGCGATCCCAGTCCTGAATGGCGCCGGCCAGAATCTCACTGGCAGATGCCGAGCTCTCATCCACAAGGATAACCAGCTTGCCTTTTTCAAAGACGCCTTTTTCTTCTGCACGATATTCTTCCCGTGGAGCGTGCCTGCCTTCTGTGTACACGATCAGCTTTTCATCGTCGAGCAACTGATCGGCAATCTGTGTTGCCGCATCAAGATAGCCCCCGGGGTTTTGGCGCAGATCTATGATCAAAGACTTTGCGCCTTTGGCCAGAAGATCTTTCAGCGCCTTCTGAAACTCATCGAACGTAGTAGCTGAGAACCGGTTAATCTTGATGTAGCCGGTATTAGGATCGAGCAGAATGCTGGCATCCACGCTATATAGCGGTATGGCATCGCGCTCTATGACCACTTTTTTCTGTGCATCGTCGAAAGCCGGCTGAAGGGTTACCAGCACCTTGCTGTGTTGCTTGCCGCGCAGCATATGTATGATACGCTCCGAAGATATACCTGTACCGGCCACCACACTATCGCCCACCTTTATCAGTTTATCGCCAATATTAACACCGGCCCGCTGAGCCGGTCCTTCATCGACTACAGAGGTAACCTGAATGGTGTCTTCCACAATACTGAATTCAACACCGATACCAAAGAAACTGCCCTCGAGGTCTTCGTTCACCGTCTGAAGCTGGTCGGGCGTGATGTAAACCGTGTGGGGATCGAGATGGCTGAGTATTCCACTGACCGCATCTTCGTAAAGTAGATTGGCGTTGACGCTATCCACGTATTTCTCATTAATGAGGTCAATGATCTGCTCAAGGCGGTCGTTGCGTTCTATGATGGTCTGTATGTCTCGCTTACTGCGCAGAGAATCCCGCAGGTTGAAACCCAGCACCATACCAAAAATCAGTATTAGGGAAAACAGCAGCGGGGTCCACACCTGCAATCCACTGCCTCTTCGTTGATCCATTTCTTAAAGTGAGCGCAAATTTAGAGTTTAAACCGATATGAACTGAACACATAAAATATCAGACCATAATCATTGACGATAAGAACATTATTTTATTAGGAATTTGCAGACTGGCTGCCCAAATTTGTGTAACAAAACAGTAAATCATCATGGCCTCACTATTGCTGGCGGAAAGTGGTTCTACCAAGACCGACTGGTGCCTGCTTCCGGAAACAGGTAGCCCGCAGCATTTTAAGACTTCGGGCATCAATCCCTGGCTGCAGTCGCCCGCGCAAATAAAGAACGTACTCGAGCAGGAACTCGACAGCCGGCTTCAGCAACAGCCCTCAATTCACATTGCATTTTACGGCGCCGGCGCCAGCCTGCCCGAACAACAGGAAAAACTGGCGGCGCTCCTCGGCGGGCATTTCGGCAGCACCAAGGTAGAAGTACACTGCGACATGATGGGCGCGGCAAGAGCCATGTGTGGAGATAGCAAGGGTATTGTGTGTATTCTCGGCACGGGCAGTAATAGCTGCTACTATGATGGTGAAACCATCGGCGAACGGCATGCATCGCTGGGCTACATTGCCGGTGATGAAGGCAGCGGTAACTACCTCGGTAAAAAAGTGCTGCAGTACTACGCCTACAAGACCTTTGATGAAGAGCTGCGGATGGCTTTCGAACAGCTTTTTGGCGATAACCTGGCCCAGATGCTTCATAAACTCTACCGCGAGCCTTTTCCCAACCGATATCTTGCCGGCTTTGTTCAACTGCTGAAGGAACAACGAGGACACTATATGGTGGAAAATATTGTGGAGGATGGCCTCAACGAATTCTTTCATACCCACATTATGAAATATCGCCAGAGCTGGAAACTACCCCTCTACTTCACCGGCTCGGTAGCCCACGAATTTCGCGATGTGATCGAGACACTCTGCCATCAGTATGAAATAGAGCTGGGATCGGTGGAGAAAAGCCCGATGGACAGATTGCTCAAATATCATAGCGACCGGATGTAAAACGGTTTATTGATGAGCATAAAAAATCCCCGACAAGCGCCGGGGATTTTTTATTGAAATAATTTAAAACTACTCTACGATAGCTTTTACAATACCGGCAGACTGACCATCGGTAAGTTTGATGATGTACAGACCGCCTGTGAGGTTGAGATCGCTGAGGGTATATTGCTGAGCGCCGGCTTGGGTTTGGATATTTTTACCAAACACTACACGACCACTCAGATCCGTAACACTCAGATGGTACATGCCGCCTTCTGTAGCAAAGCCAAGCTTGATGCTGTTGGCCGTAGCTGCGCCAAGAACGGACATATCCAGGTGTTTCATATCCACAGTCTTCACACTGTTGATTACCGTGCTCGACTTAAACATCATGGTAAGATCGTCCACAGCAAGACCATCGTCAGAACCTGCAACGTTTCTATCGATCCATTTGATCACAATGTGGCCACCAGGAGGGATAACAACATTGAAAGAATCTGACATCATTGCATGAATCATATTGCCGTCTAAAGCAATGCCTGCACCCGAAGGATTTACTGAATTCAGGTTCATGGCGGGAACAGCGATCCAATTTGCGGCTACGGTGTCGCCAACGCTATCGGCTACCAGAGAATACATAAACAATGTAGTATCGAGCATAGAAGAGGTATCTCCCGCTCTCCACTGTTCCACTGTGAAATCCATCAGAATCTTGGTGATGGTATCTGTAGAAGACGTGTTCATGAACTTAGCACCAAAGCTCGGAGCATTGGAACCGGAAGCAATTGAGCCGAGAGCACGATCTGCCGAACCAGGGCTACCAAAGCTGTACGTATCGCCGGAGTTTGCTGTACCTGAACCACTACGATACATGTTGTTTACCGTACTGGTACTGGTACCGATTTCCTTGATCGCCCATCCTGCAGGCAGATTGCTGCTGTTTGTAGTGTTAGAGTCAAGGGTGTTAAAGTCTTCCATATACGTAAATCCGCCCCCGGTGATATTGATCTGAGACCAGGCCGCAGAAGTAAACGCACAAGACAACAAGAGTAAAGCAATCTTTTTCATAAGCTTCATTTTTCGATTTGTCAGGCAAATTTCAGGCTTTCTTTTCTTAAATCCGAACTTTTAGGTTACTAAATAGTAAACGATTATAGCTGTCAGGCAAATTTCCGTGTGGTCTGTCGCTCACTGACCTATCCAAACAAAAGAAAAAAGCGCCCCGGAGCGGGAGCGCTTCTTCTTGTATAAAGCAACTATTTTTTTAAGGCTGTGCAGCCACTTTTACATTGTCAACCTCCCAGTTTGCAGCGGCACTGGTTGTGGAGGTGTATTTAAAGGCGATGTAAACTTTCTGGCCTTTGTAGGCTGAAAGATCTACATTTCCTGATGGGGTGAATACAAAGTTTCCGCTTTGGTCGTAGTTGGCGGGGAGTAAACTCCAATGAGCAGCGGCAGGACTGCCCGTGCCGCTATAATCGGTCGAAATATAGCATTCCAGAGCGTTGCCGGAATATTTGCTGGCAGTTTCAAAATTCAGGGTTATGGTATTAAAACCGTTCAGATCGAGGGCATTTTTAGTAATCAACCAATCTTCATTCGCCTGATTGCCCCCAGCAAAACCACTCATTAAGGCGCAGGGTTTGGGGTTACCATATTGAGCAATGCTCCACACTTCTGCCCCTTGCACACTTACCGGATTCCATTTTGACAAATCAGTAAATCCGTCGCTCAACAGATATTGGGTGTTACCGGATGAACCATCGCAGCGGTTATTATAGAATTTCACGTCGTTGGTATCGCGAATGACCAATTGTGGTGTGCTGTTGTACACTGTATAAAGTGCCGTGATGGTACCCTTGCCCCCGGGCAGCTTAAAGCCCTGAAAGCTGGCATAGTTGCTGGTACGAAGCACAATTACATTGCCAGAACAATCTTCAATATTTACACTCGTAGCGCCTGCAGCATCCGAATAGGTGTTGCCAAGATCGCCGGAGGCCACCTGTACATCCGAAATTTCTACCAGCCGCTGAACCATGGAAGGGTTTACAGCTTTTAGTGAACTGAGGCCAGAGAATTTATAGACCGGAACCTCGTTAGGGTAGTTAGCCCGTACGATATACTGATCAACTGCTGTACTCACGATGTTCGACAGGCTGCCGGTTCTATCGGGTGTAGCGCCGAGCTGCGGAAGCTTGGCGTAAAAGCCATAATAAAGACCTTTTAGTTTCACATACACCTTTCGACCCACAGGGTATTTGGTATAGAGCGAATAAGCGTCGATAAGTATGGTAATACCGCCAGTACTATCCTCAATATTGATCTGCTTGTACAGATTGCCCGAACGGTCGTCTGCATTTACAATACCATAGATGGTCCAGTCGCTGTCTATAAGCTGTGCACCTGAAGTAGGCATTTTTGCTTTGAGCTGTGCGATGGTCATGTTCACCGGCAGGTTCGGATCGTAGCCGCTCACATCGGGCGGCGAATCGTAGTCCTTCTTCAGGCAGGAGCTAATGGTAAGGGCAAAACCTGCGATGAGGACCGGTATCAATAGCGTTAGCTTTCTCATGTTCTATATGTCTTTAAGGTAGTTATGCTTAATTAAAATTTGAGGGAAAGATTGATAAAATAGTTGCGGCCAAAGGCGTAGAAATATTTGGAGTTGAACTTGCCCGCATTACCGCCTGCGTAGTCGTACCGCAGATTTTCATAGCCTCCCGTACGGATGTCTTTGTTATCGAGCAGGTTGGTAATGCCGATGTTCAGTGCTATGGTGGTATTGCGCGGCAGCGACTTCATCCACTTGTTAAGCAGCCACGATTTATAAAATGAAATGTCCACACTGAACGCAGGATCGAACCGCTCCTGATCAACGATGGCATGCCATTCGGGGCTTCCCTGCGGTATAAGTTCGGTAGTCTGCAGCGTACGTCTGCTCGCCGCTATATCCATATAGTTGCGATCGAAGTAATTGACATTGAGGTTGGCGATCCAGAATTTTTTAGACCGGTAAGTGCCGCCCAGCGTATAGGCACTTTGCGGTCCTACGCCGAGGTAGTAGTTTTTAATATACACGTCTTCTTTCTCCGGTACATCTATCGTGTTTTCGTAGTGGCGGGTCACTTCGGGATTGTTGGTATAGAACGACTGCCCGATGGCGGCCACCGCAGCGGCAGAGAAGGCAGAGGTGAATTTATACTCGAAAGCCAGTTCTGTACCGATGTTGCGGGTGTTCATGTGCTGCATCACATAATCCACCATGGCGTTAGACGTACCCGTACCCGTGTAGAAAAAGCGTTGAACCGTTGCCACGTCCGTCATGTCGGTAGCATACCCCACTACCCGTGCATTTGCTTTGGGTGAGCGATGCAGGTATCCACCCTCAATGCTTTGATATTTCTGTGTTGTAGGATCATTTACCACCGCATTCCTTTGGCGTGCAGAAAAGTAAGTAGCATCTACCGTAGGCGCTTCAGCAGCCGTAGCTGCATTCACAAACAGATAGTTGCGTCCGTTCACCTTGTAGGTCACGCCACCTTTCAGTCCGTACGTGGTGAAAGATTGCTTTTCACCCTTTCCGAAAGACTCGTTGCCATTGGTATAAAGCCCGTTCATGAACAAGCCTTCGCGCTGAAACGAATTGAACCCTACATTGGCAGCAAGGAAGAAATCCACTTTATTGTAGCTAAAAGCAGCTTGTCCCCACCACCATGCTTTGTTGAAGCGGATGATGTAATCGTAATTGTATTTATCTCCTTCCTTTACCACCTGGTTAGGATTTCTGGCGTCGTTTTGATTGAGCGTGGTCGTACCCAGAAAATTGCGTTCGGTGAACGAATTGACGTTGAGGAAAAAATCGCCACCCATAAGGTCCTCCAGTTCGCGGTAGCTTTCTGTCTTCTGTGTAATATAATTTGCGCCGGTGTAGATGGTTACATGGTCGTTGATCACCTTCTGCAGTGTGGTGCTGAAGGTCCACTTACGGATGTCATCTACATCGTTGCCCAATACATACACCGATCTTCTGCCAAACTCACCGGAGGGTGTGCCGTCAGGATTGGGTATAGCCATAGTGTTGAGCATATTAGCGCGGTAAAGTTCCTCCCAGTTGATCTGCGGATCGTTGGCGAATTCCTGTCCGGCAACAGCCGCGGCCACAGGATCGGGAGGTACACTGTTGAGATAGTAGCTCGGCAGGTATTTGTAATAATCCGGGCGTGGGTCGGCCGCATTATACCAGTCGAGGGTAGAGTTTTTATTCTTTCCAAACTGATAGCTTACTACGGTGTTCCAGTGAAACCTGCTGTTGGGAGCATACTCATAGTTGAGCATTGTAATAGGCTGATAAAGGTTAGCCACTTTGGCATTCCGCTTTTCACCATTCAGGTAGCCCCAGTTGGGATTGTAAAAATTTGAACCTGCAAGGTCGTAGGCTTCCTGATAGGTACCTGCCATCTTTCCGCGGCGGGTGGGCGCACCAAAGGTGGTAAGGTGGATCATATGTTTTGACCCGATTTTTTTCGAAACCGCAGCGTAGTAAGAGTAGCCATCGTAAAAAGTGCCGGGCACATAACCCTCTTTAGCCCAGCGCTTCGACACGGAAAGAGAATAAGCCCAGCCGCTCTTCATCAATCCTGTGCTATGGGTTACCATCAGTCTGTTCCGATAGGTCCGGTTGGTCAGTGAATAAGTAATACGGGTTTGCTTGCGCTGACTCGCCGCAGTGGCATCAAAAGAAACAGTTCCGTTCACACCCCCGAAGGCATAGTCGGAGGGCTGAAGGCCGTAGGTGGTGCTCCGTCCGCGGAAGACATCATTAAGGCCGCCCCATTGGTTCCAGAAGGGATCTCCGGTTTCAATATCATTGACTGGCGCACCATTGATCAGTATGTCCTGCTGATTGCGCTCATAGCCGCGGGCCTGATAGCGGTAGTTCCCGAAGGTATAGGCGGCTGCGTTCAGAAAAGGATCGCGTGAAGCCGTAAGCAATCCACTTACGCTTTGATTAGAAACGCTCTGGTCTTCGGAAGTTTCAAAATCCTGAGCCAGAGAAATGGTGGGTAGTTCGGGCAAGGCTACTGTTGTAGCGGCTACCTGGCTTACCTTGATACTGCCAAGGTCAACCACTTCTTTGTTGACTACAATCTTGACAGAATCGGTAAAACCAGCCGAGCCGGTAATGACCAGCGTATGCGTACCATAGCTCACCTGGCTGAAGGTAAACTCACCCAGACCACCGGAATGAGTGAGCAGCCGCAGATAAGGAATGGTGATCTGCAGATCGGAAGCTGGTTCTCCGGTGCTTTGGTTTACGAGCCGCCCTTTCACCAGCGCTTTCTTTTTTTCCTCTTGCGCGTGTGCACCGATAGACAAGCCAAGGAGCAGCACGAGCAACATTCGTAATTTCAAATACATGAGTTATTAAGATAATTCGTTTACTTGTCGGAAGTGCAAAGATAATGTTAACAAACGAGCTAAACAGTGATTATTGTCCATTATGTGTTTGTTAATAGATTTTTTCAAAGCTCAGCCACAAGCCGAATTTTTAGTTCCTTTGCACTGCAAAATTTTTCTGTGAAGATCAAGAGTTTATTACTGCTGCTGCCTGCGCTTTGTATGGTGTTGCCGCTTCGGGCACAAAAGAAAAAGTCTTATCAGGTATGTGCCGTGGCCTTTTACAACTTCGAAAATCTTTTTGATACCGAAGACGATCCGAAAAACTGGGGCGACGATGAGTTTTTACCCACCGGTCCCTACCATTACACCGAGGAAATCTACCATCAGAAACTACACAACCTTGCCACGGTGATCCGCCAGCTCGGCACAGAGGTAACGCCCGACGGACCGGCGTTGATTGGCACGGCGGAAATTGAAAATGATAAGGTGTTGGAAGACCTCGTGCGTCAGCCGGAAATAAAAGAACGCGGCTATAAATTTCTGCATTTCGATAGTCCCGACTCAAGAGGTATTGATGTGGCCATGCTCTACAACCCAAAATATCTGCGCGTACTTTCTGCAAGAACGTTGAATACCGACATCAGTCAGTATGGCGAAAAAGGCGGTAAAACCCGCGACGTACTGTTTGTACAGGGTGTGTTGCTTGGCGATACGGTGAATATATTCGTGAACCACTGGCCTTCGCGCAGGGGGGGTGAGGCAGCAACAGCTCCGCTCAGGGCTATTGCCGCCACTGTGAGTAAAAAAGTGATTGACTCTTTGAAAGCCATAAATCCACACACCAAGGCGATAGTGATGGGCGACCTTAATGATGACCCTGTAGATGCCAGCGTTGTAAAAGTGCTGGGTGCCCGGGGAGACAAGTCGGAAGTTGGGCTAAAGGGAATGTACAACCCCTTTGTAGGTTTTTACAAAAATGGCATCGGCACGCTGGGCTACAATGATAGCTGGAACTTGTTTGATCAGATCATACTGAGCGGATCTTTTCTGCATCCGCAAAAAGGCACACTGCAATTCTACAGAGCTGAGGTCTTCAACAAAGAGTTTTTGAAATCTCCGTTCGGTCAGTACAAGGGTTATCCGCTTCGTTCGTTTTCCGGCACGCAATGGCTTAATGGCTACAGTGATCACTTTCCTACACTGGTATATCTCGTTAAGGAAACCAACTGATATAACGGATAACGGATGATTGCTCGTTCACCACAGCGAACAACTCAGTGAGGTCCCTTCCTATTCAGGTTCTTCCCGGTGCTTTTGCTCATTTCTGATCTCGGCTTCTGCCTCATCTTCGAGTAGTCCAAAAACATCGGTGATCTCCCAGTCGAGCTGTAGTTCCTGATCAATGGCCTCTTCGGCAGTGAAGCTTTCATCGGCTTCTTCGTCTACTAATAATTCCGGTGCAGACGATTGTTCCAGCATTTTATCAAGTTCTTCCAGCCGGGCAATGCTTATCGGTTTGTTGCAGAACATTTTCACGATGTCATAAGACATGGCTTTCTCGTAGTCGTCTTCATTGAGCGACGAAGAGAGCATCACCACCGACGTATTTTGAACCGTCTCCGGCGGAAAATCTTTGTACGCTTCCAGAAAATCGAAACCGCTGAGTTCCGGCATGTTGATGTCGAGAAAGATAACACGGGGCGTATCATGGTCATTCTCCATACAATTGCGGATATATTCGAGCCCGAGCCGGGCAAGTTCTTTAGACACCACACGTGCGGCAAGACCCGAACGCTCCACCATTTTTTCAACGATAAAGCGGTCCATCTTACTGTCATCTACGATAAGTACATGGCCCAACATAATAATAGTAATTGCTTCGAAGGGCTAAAGATAAAACGGAAAGCCGACTATGGTAGCCCGCCCGCTATTGTTAACCAACGGATAGTAATTTGCAGCCGATGGCGGAAAAAAATAACGCAAAACAGCGGTATTTCACAGAAGAGTTACTGAGATGGCACGAGCAGGAAAACGACCGATCGTTTCCCTGGCAGGAAGATCGAGAGCCCTATAAAATATGGCTGTCGGAGATCATTATGCAACAAACCCGCGTGGCTCAGGGATTACCCTACTACCTTCGGTTTATAGAAAAATATCCAACCCTTCAGTTGCTTGCAGATGCAGCCGACGATGAAGTCTTCCGGCTCTGGCAGGGGCTGGGATATTACAACCGCTGTAGAAATCTTTTAGACACGGCCCGTGCGGTACGTGCGTTGCACGGCGGTTCTTTCCCAAAAAATTATGACGGGCTCCGAAGCCTTAAAGGCATCGGCGACTACACGGCAGCAGCCATAGCTTCTTTTGCCTACGACCTTCCACACGCAGTTGTCGACGGCAATGTCTATCGGGTGCTCGCGCGGTACTTTGGTCTTGAACTTGCGACAGACAGCCACGAAGGGAAAAAATACTTTCAGACGCTTGCCAGCAGCCTGCTCCCTGCAAATCACAGTGCTGCGTACAACCAGGCCATCATGGACCTGGGCGCCACAGTATGTACCCCCAAAAGCCCCGACTGTGCAGCCTGTCCGCTAAGCAAACGATGCACAGCGCGAAAAGAAGGTACTACCACACTGCTGCCTGTGAAGCAGAAAAAAATGGCAGTGAAGAGCCGGCATTTCAACTACCTGCTGCTGATGAACCGAGAGGAATACTGGGTTGTAAAACGTAAGGGCAAAGACATCTGGCAAAATCTTCATGAATTTTTTTTGATAGAAACACCTGATAGCTGCACGGTGCAGGCACTTATGGAAACGGAGGAATGGAAGGTACTTCAGCAGGGAAAAGCACCGAAACTGCTTTGGCAGACCCAACAAAGACTTACGCATCAAATGATCGAAACCCGTTTTTTCCTTGTTGCCTATGCGGGCGACAGAGGGCTGCTACCAGCCGACGGCTTCTGGGTGCCTGGTAAAGTGCTTAATAAATTGGCTTTCCCACGAACGATAGTTTCTTTTTTAGAAAAAAAAATTTACTTTTAGAATCGGTATAGGTTATAATTTTTGTTAATTGAAAAATGATCCATCATGAGAGGCGTTAACAGAGTCATGTTGATTGGAAATTTGGGCCGCGATCCTGATTTACAGTACCTGGAAGGAAACATTGCTGTAGCAAAATTTCCGTTGGCTACTACAGAAACATTTAAGGACAAGAACGGGAATCTGGTTTCTCAGACGGAGTGGCATACTGTGGTGCTGTGGAGAGGACTGGCAGAACTTGCTCAGAAATACCTGCACAAGGGCAGTCTGGTGTTTATTGAAGGGCGCCTCAGAACCCGCAACTGGGAAGATAAAGACAAGATCAAACGCTTTAGCACTGAAATAGTTGGTGACAACCTGGTGATGCTGGACAAGCGGAAAGAAAGCGAATACCACGGTGGTGATGCGCACAATGACGATAACAATAGTTTTTCCTCGCCGGGAGATATGAGCTTCGACAACAGCTCCGGCAACGACAGCAAAGACAACCTTCCTTTTTGATGGGAAATAATTATTTCAAAGGGAGAGAAACATTTTGTTCTTTCCCTTTTCTAATTTTGAATGGTTCACCAAAGCAACTGAACCTTGGAAAGCACACCTGAAGGCGGGACGATCACGATAGCAAATTTACTGTTGGAAGCTTCTACGGGAGCTTTTTCTGTTTCAAATACTACCATCCTTATCATAGTTATTCTTGTCCTGCTGTTGCTGACCGCTATTACTGCGGGGGCGGAAACGGCTTACTTTTCCCTCAGTGCCAAAGACATTAATTTTCTCAAAACAAAGGAAGAGCCCGGTGCACGACAGGCAATAAAGCTATTGGAGCAGCCCAAGATGCTGTTGGCTACCATCCTTGTGGCGAATAATTTTATCAACATAGCGGTGGTCATCACCACCAATATGCTCGTGGGCCAGTTGGTAAGCCCGGACCTGAGCCCGGTCATCGGCTTTCTGATCCAGGTGATAGCGGTAACTTTTTTGCTGGTGCTTTTTGGAGAAATATTGCCAAAGGTGTATGCAACGCAAAATAACATGCGCATGGCGCTATTTGCTGCGCCTATACTCAAAGCCATGAGCAGCCTGTTTCGCCCCGTGAGCAAAATGCTGGTTTCTTCAACTGTGTATATCGAAGAAAAAATTGGCACCAGAGGAGCCAACCTGACCAATGAAGATTTTGAGCAGGCGATAGAATTAACGGTAGGGCACACTGCCACCCGCGAAGAAGTGAACATTTTTAAGGGCATTCTCAAATTTGGTAACATCACCGTACGGCAGATCATGCGCACAAGGCTGGATGTAAGCGGCGTGCCTTATGAGTTTTCGTTTCCGAAAGTGCAGCAATTTGCCATAGAAGTGGGCTACTCAAGGATGCCGGTTTATGAAAACAACCTTGACAACATTAAAGGTGTGGTGCATACCAAAGATTTTTTGCCCCACACCGAAGACGACGACTTTGCATGGCACCAACTCATTCGTCCGGCATACTTTGTACCTGAAGGAAAATTTATTGAAGATCTTCTTAAAGAATTTCAGCAAAAACGCATACACTTTGCGGTAGTGGTGGATGAGTTTGGGGGCACGTCGGGCATTGTGACGCTGGAAGACATCATGGAAGAAATCATTGGCGATATACGAGACGAATTTGATGAAGAGGATATACAGTTTAAAAAGATTGACGACAACAATTACATCTTTGAAGGTAAAACGCTGATCAATGACTTTTGCCGGATAATAAGCGAGCCACCGGAAACCTTCGAAACCGTGCGCGGAGAAAGCGATTCGGTAGCCGGGCTGGTGTTGGAGATCTCCGGAAAATTTCCTGCCATCAACGAAACCATCAGCTTCGAAAATTTTGACTTTACGGTGCTTGAGCTCGATAAAATGCGCATTAAACGTGTGAAGCTTACGATCAATACAAGTATGGAAGATTTTATTGACTAAGACGTTTTTTATATCTTAGAATCGCTTTTATGTAACAAATATGCCGCAGACTGCTTACCAGGCTCCTTTGTTCCTGCCTTCGAGAGAGGCGGTAAGCGGCTACGAATACCTACTTGCCATTCAGCCCGACGAAAACATTGCAGCAGACATCCGCTACTTTAGAAATAAGATATGGGAACTTGCAGGCGACTATCCCGGGCAATATCATCAACCTTATATTACCATCTACAATTTTCTGGGATTTCAGCAAAAGGAATCGTCTATCATAGATGCATTGTCGGTAGTGTCAAAAAATGTAAAGTCTTGTTTTATACATCTTGAAGACTTTAGTTCCTTTGAAGGATCGGGAAGCATCTATCTCTCTCCACAGCCCAAAAACTACTTTTCCTTTCTGCTCAAATATCTCTACCCTACCATCTTCAATTGCGATGGCATCAACCGTCAAAGCAATATTTACAGCAGTACTGAACCCTTTATTTTGCTGGCGCGAAACCTAAAGAAAGCACAGTTTACCAAGGCCTGGACTTACTTTAAAGACAAGCCTTACAAAAGCAATTTTCTCTCGGAGTCGCTGCTGCTGATGCGCAAAGAACTGCTGAAGAACGATCAATATACCGTGGTTGGAAAATTTAAGTTGAAGTAATAGTTACAGATCTGCGAGCATTGCTCTTATCTGTTCATTTTCCGGATGCTTTTTAATGGCATGTTGCAATACCTTTCTTGCTGCCGGCAACTGCTGATTGTTGTGATACCACACCGCAAGATTAATCAGGTTTTGTTCATAGTCAGGATCCAAATTCCGGGCGCGACTCATATAGTCATACGCCATGGCATTTTGCCCAGCCTGCATATAAATAAAGCCAAGGTTGGTGTTTGCCGCTACATGATTCGGGTTTTCTGCCAACACAAATTCAAAAACTTTTTTCGCTTCGTCTGTCCGGTTGAGTGAAAGCAGGCAAACGCCGTACTTGCTTTGAAAGTCGAGTGCATACTTCCATATTTCCGTTGCCCGCTTGTACCAGGGTAAAGCACGGTCAAATTGCTGAAGCTGATAGTAGGACTCACCCGCCCGGTATGCCGCCCATGCATCGTTGATGGCTGCGGGTTGCAACCCAGACGCATACTCCACCACTTTCTGATAATTTTTCAGCAGGAAGTAAGCCCGGATATAATCGCGGTTTTGTTTCTGCCTCCGCTCTACCTCAGGCTGCAGCGAAAGATAATGCAGGGCAGAATCGAGCAATCCCGTATTAGGATTATACCGCTCGAAAAATTCCATGTAAGCCCGTGCCTTTGTAATATCGTCGGGATGATCATTATTAAAAGATTTCAGTCCAAGAAAAGCCCGGATCTTACTTTGCTCCAGATTGCTGACGGGATGTTTACGAATATAGTGATCGGTGACGGCGACATGTGGAATATCGATGCTTCCGTTGTGAGGCATGTGGCAGGTGACACAATCGTTTTCTTTTGCTGCCCGAAGCTTTTCACTTTCTGTGCAGCCGTGGCTCGCCAAAGTTGCTGACGCGGCACTATTGTCTTTAGTCTGATGGCAGGAATAACAGGCATTCAGGTATTGTTGCCGTGCTGTAAACTTCACACTCACATGCGGATTATGGCAAGTAATGCAACTCATTTTGCCCGATTGCACATAGCATTCGCTTTTCTTCATGCGTTCTACATGCGAAGCCATGATCATCTTGTCTTCAGCACCTTCGTATTGCGGCATAAAAACGTTCATCACCTCGCTTAGTTTCATGCCGGGACGGAAGTCGAAAAATGTCTTACCGTCGTTTAATACCGCTATGCCCTGCAGGTGACAACGCTGACATACATTGTTTTGCAGCTCAGTGCTGAGGCGTCGCGGATTGACAATGGTATAGTCGGGTGTCTTTGAAGTATCTACTAAAATACCCTTGCTTTTGTCGGCAACATGCAGGCTACCGGGGCCATGACAACGTTCGCAATCAATACCGGTTTTGAGGCTGATGTACTTGTTTTCGCTTTGCGCCACAAAATCAGGATAACCGTTGTGGCAAGTCATGCACTCACTTTCTATCAACCTCGAAAATCTATTGTTGCCTGCATCAAATCCCGGAGCGAGGTCCCATTTTCTTTTTTGGGTGTAAAAGGTAATGGGCGCCTGATACAAGTAACCGTTGGTGGAAAAAATATGCGAATTGGTGTGCTGACCAGAACCGATGATGTAGTCCACCTTTTGCACGCGTTTGTGTACCGTATCGCCCGCATCTACCCGATACTCCATCACATAAAGGCTATCGCTCCGCCAAAAAGGTTTGTAATAAAAGTCGAGCTGCTTGTCATAGACCAGTGCATGTTGATCAAAATCGGCTGCGGATTTTTTCTTCGTCGCATGATCGAACGATTGCCCCATCCCGGTTTGCATAAACGTTTCGTAAATGTCGTTGTGACAACCACGGCAGGTTTGCATGCCCACGTAGTGTGCCGCAGTATCGTACACATTTTGCCAGAGAGAGGTTGGTGTTTCTGAAGTTGCTTTTTCCGTTTTCGTAGTGCAGAAAAAGGAACTGATGGTGATGCCAACAACCAGCATAGCGAGTAGAAGCGTTTTGTAAAAGGACGTGCGCATATTCTACCAAATCGTTTTTACAGGATATGCTGCAAAAACGCGATCTGCGGAAACCAGGTGATACCTGTTATTAATGCTTTGCGCTATCAATATCCGGTCAAACGGATCACGATGAATTAAAGGCAATTTTTGCGTTAGATAAGTGTCATCCAATTCAGCATTTAATAGCTGGCAATGATATTCTACCAGAAAAGAATTAATAAAATCCTGAAGCGATCTTTCAGCCAAATTGAGTTTACCTGCCCGCATTTTAATAGCCAGTTCCCAAATAGAAACAATACTTACAAACAAAGGGGAAACTGCAATTTCTTTCCTCGTAATTGAAGGAATTTTCTGCGGGTCCAACTCAAGCCAGAGTATGACATGCGTGTCGAGTAGTAAAGCCATCAGATATAATCAGAAAACTCTTCTGGAGTGTCGTTAAAATCGTCAGACACCCAAATTTGCCCTTTCATTCTACCCATTGCCTCTTCTCGTTGCACGGCAATTTCCGCAGAAACTTCATCAGTGTTTTGCTGTGTATTGCTCAGCAAAAAATTCAAAAAGTCTTCTACCTCTTTCTGCTTCGCGGGCGAGAGTCTGTTTAGCTTTTCAAGAAAATCCTTTCCCATTGCACAAGGATATTTCTTCAAATTTACTTATTCGCCTTCAGAAGCGCAGCAGTAGGTCAGTTAAAAATAGCTAGTGTGTAATTCGATTTTCCTTTCTGAATCAAAAGGTAACGCTCATTGAGCAAGTGCTCCGCTGTCAACTTAAAATCCGGAGCGGATACTTTTTCTTTGTTCAGGCTAAGACCACCATTCTGAATCATTTTCCTGGCTTCTCCTTTTGATGAAAAGACTTTCTGCTCCGCCAAAAAATTCAGAAGATCGAGACCTTCGCCCTCCAGTGTATCCTTTACCCCCGTAACCTGCGGTACTCCATCCATCACTTCAAGCAATTGCTTTTCATTGAGTGAGCGCAATGCTTCTACCGGTGCCTGACCAAACAATATTTCCGATGCTTTTTGAGCAAAGGAAAGCTCTTCGGCGCCGTGCACCAAGGTGGTGATTTCTTCCGCTATTGCCTTCTGCAACTTACGCAGGTGCGGCGCCTGTCTGTGTTCTTCAATCATCGTATTGATCTCCCCAACAGACCTGAATGAAAAAGAAAGAATAGACTTTTCGGCGTCTGCGTCAGAAAGTTTGAGCCAATACTGATAAAACTGGTAAGGAGAAGTTTTCTCTGCGTCCAGCCATATCGTGCCGCTTTCGGTCTTGCCAAACTTCGAGCCGTCTGCCTTTGTGATTAGCGGGCTGGTCATGGCAAAAGCCTCGCCACTCCCCTTTTTTCGAATGAGCTCAGTGCCCGTTACAATATTGCCCCACTGATCGGCGCCGCCCATTTGCAGCTTTACATTTTGGCTATTGTAGAGGTAGTAAAAATCGTAGCCCTGTATCAGTTGATAGGTAAATTCTGTAAAGGAAAGCCCCGTCTCCAGTCGCTTTTGCACAGAGTCTTTCGACATCATGTAGCCAACGGTTATGTGCTTACCTACATCGCGGATGAACTCAAGAAAGGTATAGTCGCGCAGCCAGTCGTAGTTATTGACCAGCACAGCGGCATTGGGTTTCGACCCATCAAAGTCCAGAAACTTTTCGAGTTGCCGGCGCTGACCCGCAATATTTTTTTCGATGGTCTCACGATCCAGAAGATTACGTTCGGCAGACTTTCCGGAAGGATCTCCGATCATTCCCGTTGCGCCGCCCAGCAGGGCATAGGGCTTGTGCCCCGCAAGTTGTAAGCGGCGCAGCAGGGTAATTTGCAGCATGCTGCCCACGTGCAGGCTATCGGCAGTAGGATCGAAACCAATATAGCCGCTCGTCATTTCCTTTGCGAGTTGCTCTTCCGTACCCGGCATAATATCATGCACCAGATTCCTTGCCCGTAATTCTTCAACGAGGTTCATCGAATATATTTTTGAAACGCTGCAAATGTAAGTTTTAGGGGAGAAAGCTGAAGGATAATTGAATTGTCGATGCCTTCCGGCAAAATGCTCACTCACCCTACAACGCTTTTAAAAAATAGTCTTCGATATTGCATATTCTGAAAAATTTTCGGATAACCTAGCATTCAATAGGGAAGAAAACCCAAGTTAGTATCTTGCCAGTAAAACCCTGATCAATCCGTCACCGGTAAAAAAAAGCTCATGTCGAATCGTTGGGGAATACCAAAACATATTGAAGACCTCGTTCAGGCAAGAGATCTTGACTGTGTTTACTGCAGAAAAAAATTCGAAGCATTTGATACCAGCAGAAAAAGACGGAAAAGCTGGGAACATATTATAAATGATATTCGCAGAAACGGAGAAGATAACATTGCACTTTGTTGCATCTCCTGTAACGCCAGCAAAGGAAACAAAAAGCTAAAGGATTGGTTACAAGGCAAATATTGTCTTACAAACGCCATCTCGCCGGAAACCGTTGCAGCGGTAGTGCAAAATCATTTGAAAGAACAGGCAGACAATCCGGAATCAGGCTAAAAAACCACTAGGCTACTTTTCCGGTTTCTTCTTTTCATCATCACCAAAGAGCTTGTCCATAGCTGCAAAACAGCGTTCGGCATTGAAGTATAAACCCTCCAGTCCATACTCATTTTTCTGCACTGTGAGATAGTCGTAGTGATCTTCCACCAATTGCTGGCTGCCGGCAAATTGTAAACCCAGTGCAGAAAGTGTGGCATACTCGTCGGCTACATTTACCACCGCCATTGCAGTTTCCAAAGTCTTGCCGTCTCCCGAGCTGATAATGGCATCGAAGATCACATCCATTTGTGCGCGACACTGTCGGTAAAGCATCTGTTCATTGATCTTTCTGCAGCTCACCGCTTTGTAATTGAGCGCCCGTAGTGCAAAGGGAAATTCCAGCAAAGCAGCATCTGCCAAACGGATCACCTTGAGATAGTCGTCATGCAACAATGTCTTTTTCCTGAGTACGGTTCTGATAGAATCTTCATAAGAACTACTTCCATAAGCATCATAGTTGTCCTGAAAGGAAGAACCATAGTATAAATGTCGCTTTTCATCCAGAGTGAATGAGGTATCTGCAGCACGATAACGACGAAGTAATTCCGGGTAGTAATAATGCGATTTGGGGTCATTTACTGAGCGTTCTATTTCGCGAAAATCAACAGGAGTTTTTTGCTGTGCCATGGCAAGAGAAGGAAAAATTATTGCTAGAAAAAAAAGAATTTTCAGTTTCATGGATCGCGTGTTTGATCAATACGGCATTCTGCCCACACAATTTGAATATTTTCTTATGAATCACAAAATATCGCAAGTATTTTCCCGTTCTGTTGACACAACTCACGCAAAGGCACAACTCATTTTTAAACCTTAATTTTATAAGCTTTATATAGTTCAACATTTACATGAGGTTCCAACAACTCACTGTTACCTTTTTGTGCCTGACAATCAGCACCTCGGCGCTGGCGCAAAGCCGTATCTACGTCAACGAATACCTCAATATCGGCGTGGGAGGCAGAGGTCTTTCTATGGCGGGCTCTCAATCGGCAAGCGCCAATGATGCTACCGCAGCCTACTGGAATACCGCAGGACTGATGAACATCAAGAGCGACCTCGAAGTGGGACTGATGCATGCAGAGTATTTTTCGGGCAATGCCAAATATGACTATGGCAGTATCATCAAACCGCTCAAAGACAAGAAACGGGTAGTGGGTCTTTCAGTGCTGCGCTTCGCCATCGACGATATTCCCAACACCATTGACTATGTACAACCCGATGGCTCATTTGATGAAAGCAAGCTCAAGTCTATGTCTGCGGGCGATTATGCCTTCTTGTTGTCTTATGCGCAAGGGATAAAGCTGTTCAAAAATCCGGAGATTAAAACCAATATCGGCGGCAATGCAAAAATCATTTACCGGCACCTGGGCACCATGGCAAATGCCTGGGGACTGGGTATCGACCTGGGGTTGCAGGCCAGCTACAAACAGTGGATGTTTGGCATTATGGCAAAGGATATCACCACGACCTACACCGCGTGGAGCTTCCATCTTTCTGACGAAGAAAAAAGAATTTTTTACCAAACCGGCAATGAAATACCAGTAAAGTCTTATGAGGTAATGCTACCGCGATTCAATATTGGTGCAGCAAGAAATTTTTTAAAACCGGGGAAATCCATACAACTCCTGGCTGAGCTTGGCGTAGATGTAACCACCGATGGAAAACGCAATACCCTGGCGAGCACCAGCACCTTTAGTTTCGACCCTCATCTGGGACTGGAAGCAAGCTATAAGAACACTATTTTTCTACGAGCAGGCATTGGTAATTTTCAGCGGGTACTTGATGATAACGACAGTCTGAATCAGAAGAAGTTTACCATTTATCAACCCTCCGTGGGCGTAGGCATCAAGGTGAGCAGACTCATTTTCGATTATGCATTTACCAGTCTGCAAACACAGGCTAATCCACTTTTTACCCATATCATTTCCATACGGGTACTTATCGATAAGCAGGAATTAAAAAAGAAAAAAGACACGCCCGCTGCCGAGGCAGAACCACAATAATGATACGCCGTTATGAAATCAGTCAGACTACTTCTAATTTTATTGATCAGCGTGTTGACCACACATTTTGCGGTGGCGCAAAGAGGAAATGAGTGGATTGACTACAACAAATCGTACTGGAAAATAAAGGTGGGCGCCGAAGGCATCTACCGGGTTTCGTTATCGGCCCTGCCGGGGGTACCTGCGGGCATTTCTGGCGCTAATTTCATATTGTTTCGTGGTGGTCAGGAAGTGCCGCTGCTGACGACAACAAACGGCAGTATGAGCACCAGCGACTACCTCGAATTTTATGGTAAAAAAGCGGATGGCTCGCTCGACAAGTTGCTTTATGAGCAGCCTTCCTTTCAGCCCGATGATCGCATCAGCCTGTTTTCGGACACTGCGGTGTACTTTCTTACCTACGACAACCAGACCAACCACCAACGTTACGGACAAGCACCCAATAACATTCCCGGTACCCCCCCGGCACCACAGGCATTTTGCATGGCCACTACCGGCAGCTATTTTCTGAGAAACTTTTGCGAAGGCCGCATCATCGTCTCTGGCGAGGCGATCCATCAGGCACTTTTTGATAACGCCGAAGGTTATGTGGACACACTGGTTCCTGTAGGCGCTCCTCTTAGCTATACCCTGCCTGCGCCAAATGCTGTAAATGCCCCGGTAAATGCAAGCTTTAACGGCTCTGTAGTACGGATGACTTTCGAAGCAAGTGTGGACAACATTAAAGTTTATCTAAACAATCAACAGATAGCGGATTCGACGCTGCCCGTGGACGCTACAAAGCACTTTAGCCTTTCCGTACCTGCAGCGCTGGTGTCTTCCAGCAATACGATCTCCTTTACGACCACTACAACGACCACCAAAACCAATGAATATGGTGTGTCTTATCTGGAGCTTCAGTACCCGCGCGACTTCAATATGAACAACGCGAGCTATTTCCGTTTCAGGCTTCCTGCCTCGGGCACCGCTCCCTACCTCGAATTTTCGGGCTTTTCTTCCGGCGGACAAGCACCGAGGCTCTGTGACCTGACGAGCAAACGCTGGTATGCCGGCGACCTGGCACAACCCGGAAAAGTACGGTTCTCTATTGACCCGGCTTTTACTGAGCGTGAATTCATTCTCTTCTCCGTAAATGGCTCTGAAGTAGTCAACATCACAGCCGCCATTCCGCATACTTTTCGCAACTTCAGGAATGCCAGCCAACAGGGCGACTATCTGCTCATTTCCCACAGCAGTTACGACGCGAGCGAAAATGGCCGCAACTACCTTACAGAATATAAAAACTACCGAAACTCGCCTGCCGGCGGAGGTTATCAGGCCACGATTGTAGATGTGCAGGAGATTTACGATCAATTTGGCTATGGATATGACATTCACCCGCTCTCGATCAGGCGCTTTCTCAAATACGCTTTCGATAGCTTTTCGATAAAGCCTCGCTATGCCTTCTTTGTGGGAAAAGGACTGCTGTACAGAAAATACCGCACCTACCTACAAAACCCCGGCGCCTATCCCTACGCAGCCATCGTGCCTACTTATGGAGACCCGGGCTCTGACAATGATTTTGCAAACTTTCTGCCGAACAGAATGCAGGGAATTGCAGTGGGTCGATTCTCTGCCTGGACCCGCAAAGAAGTGGGAGATTATCTTGAAAAAGTAAAGTCATACGAATCTGCACTTGCCACAAGCTCCCTTCCTACCTTAGAAACAGAAGCCTGGAAAAAGATGGCTTTGCATATGGCCGGCGGCGACACTAAACTGCTGCAAGACCTTTTGCTCGGCACGCTAAACATTTCGAAAGACTTGTTGGAAGACACGGCCTATGGTGGCGTTGTAACGACCATCAGCAAGAATACCGCCAACCCGATAGATATTGTGAACAGTCAGCGTATAGATAGCCTTGTAAATAGTGGACTTTCCCTCGTGGCCTTCAACGGCCACGCTACCTCAAACGGCTTCGATTTTAGCCTGAAAGACCCGGAGACCTACAGCACGGTAGCAAAGTTTCCTCATTTTATTGCGCTGGGCTGCGATATTGCACAAATATTCAACCTCAACAGTGCAGTGCGTACCCTAAGCGAGCGCCACTTGCTCACACCGGTGGGCGGTTCCATCAGCGTTATTGCCAGCAACAATGCACAGTATCCGGATTTTCACAGGGTTTATCTGCCTACCTTCTATAACAGTATCACCAACAGAAACTATGGAGGAACCATTGGTCAGCATCAGGAGTATGCATACGATAGCCTAAGGCTTACCTACCTGAATTCCGAAAAATACTTCTATCACCTCGAAAGCCTTTTGCTGCAGGGCGATCCTGCCTTGCCTGTATTTGGCCCGGCCAAACCCGATTACCACATTAGCTCCGGCCGGTTGTCCAGCATACCCGCAAATGTTACCAATACTATGGACTCGTTTACCTTTAGGATTGTAGCCTTTAACCTGGGCCGCGCGCTTCGGGACACGGTGAGCCTCAAAGTAGAGCATATTAACCCTGCGGGTGCCCTTACTGTACTGAAATCGATAAGGATAACAAACCTCTTTTTTAGTGATACCCTTGAGCTAAAAGTTGGAATCAATGCGACCACAGACATAGGCCTGAATAAGTATCGGGTGACCATAGATGACAACAACCATTTTGACGAGATCAGCGAAGCCAACAATACGGGCACGCTGGATGTTTTTATTTATTCCGACAATCTTGTACCGATCTATCCCAGGGAGTTTGCCATTGTACATCAGACGCCAGTCACGCTAAAAGCCTCAACCCTCAATCCTTTCCGTGCCATGGGACGATATAGGTTGCAGATAGACACCACAGAACTTTTTAACAGCGCTCTAAAACAAGAAACCACCGTAAGCAGCAGCGGTGGTGTAATCAAGTGGAACGCTCCCATAGCCCTGATGGATAGTACCGTCTATTATTGGCGCACGACCTACGACAGTGCCGTGAATGGAAGTTTTCAATGGTCGAACAGCTCCTTTATTTACCTCGCAAACGGCTCCGATGGCTGGAATCAATCGCACTATTTCCAATACCTGAAAAACGCATTCAACGGACTGGATTACGGCTCCGACCGCAGGTTTCGGTACCCGGTTGCCTACAATGAAGTGACCGCATCTAATGCCATCTACGCCGACCTGATACCCAACTGGCCATGGAACACCGCCGATTTTGTAAAGGTAATGATGAATGGCACTGACATTCAACGACTGGGTTGCTATCCCTGGGATGGCACACTCCAGATCAATGTATTCGACTCGGTAACCAACCTGCCCTGGAAGAACGACTCACTGAATGGCACTTCCGGCTCCTATCCGGTTTGTCTCAACACGAGAAATTACTACACTTTCGAATTTCCGATCAATACTCCGCAGGGCCGGGCCAATGCAGCCCATTTCCTCGACAGTATTCCTCATGGAGATTTTGTTTTGGTAAGAAACATCATCAATCTGGGCCAGTATGATACAACCTTGGTCAGCGAATGGAAAGCAGACCCGGGAGCGCCGCTCTATCAGAGCTTCGTCAACCTGGGTTTTACGGAGATTGACTCTTTCGATCGAATACGACCCTTCATTTTCTTTCGGAAAAAAGGAGATGCGTCCTATCCCGTATATCAGTATTTCGGGCAAACGATCCTCGATACCCTAGTGAAGACCTTTCAGTTACCCACGCTGAAACCCAACGGAAGTATGACCGGCGTAACCATCGGGCCTGCCAAAGCCTGGGAACAGTTGAAATGGCGCTATTCTTCTAATCAGAATCCACAAAATGACCGGCCCACGGTTCAGATTTACGGACTAAACAACAATAATAGCAGCACATTGCTATACGATGGCATTGCCAAAGACACAAGTCTGAGCTTTATTGATGCTGCTACCTATCCAAACATCCGGCTGGTATGGAATAGCCTCGATTCCATAGACCTTACGAGCCCGCAGCTTGATTACTGGCGGGTAATGTATAGCCCCGTGCCGGAAGCTGCTTTAAATCCCAATGCATGGTTTGTGTACAAAGACAGTGTGCAGGCAGGTGAGTTTGTCGATTTTTCTGTGGCTATTGAAAACCTCACCGAATTACCTATGGATAGCATGCTGGTGCGGTACAAGATCATTGACGGAAACAACAACTCGCATGTACTCTCAGAAATTCGGTATAAAAAACTGCGGGGAAATGATACGCTGCATGCAGGCTTTAGCTTTGATCCACGAGGATATGGCGGCAATAACTACTTTTTTGTAGAAGCCAATCCCGACAACGATCAACCGGAGCAATACCACCCGAACAACCTCGGATACCTTCCGCTTCGTGTGGAAGTCGATCAACGGAACCCCCTTATCGATGTAACCTTCGATGGTGTACATATTCTTGACCGCGATATTGTATCGGCAAAGCCCTTCATTAAGATCGTGCTGCGCGATGAAAACAAATACCTCAAGTTAGATGACACCTCGCTGCTGCAGCTAAGACTGCGCTATCCTTCGGACGTTGGTAGCAGCAGAAATGTGAGCTTCGACGGTAGCATCTGTAAATTCGTTCCGGCACAAAACGCCGCAGAAAATAACCGTGCGATTATTGAATTCAGGCCCGACCTACCGGAAGAAGGAATTTATGAACTGTATGTGAATGGTAAGGATAAGACGGGGAATCAGGCAGGAAGTTCGGACTATCAGATATCTTTTGAAGTGGTGCACAAATCTACCATCACCAATGTCCTCAATTATCCTAATCCTTTTTCCACTTCTACCGCCTTTCTGTTTACGCTTACCGGTGCCGAAATACCGACTCAGTTTAAGATACAGATCATGACGGTGACCGGTAAAGTAGTTCGGGAAATAACCCGGCAGGAGATTGGGCCGATACACGTTGGCCGCAACATCACGGAATACAAATGGGATGGCCGCGATCAGTATGGACAATTATTGGGCAACGGTGTCTATTTTTATCGCGTAGTTACATCCATAAACGGCAACAGTATCGAGCATAGGGCAGATATGGACCTGAACAATTCTGCCGGTTCAAATCAGGTAGATAAGTTCTTTAAAAACGGATATGGTAAAATGTATATCATGCGTTAGCACCCGGCGTGTATTGCTGCAAGGGTAGTGCCGGGTTACGCCTGTTTTGTTTTTCAGAAATTGTTATTATCTTTCGCTATCGTCACTAAAAATATAGAAGAGCCTTGAAACGGATTTTACTTTCTCTGCTGTTGATGCTTCCAATGATTGTACAGGCGCAAAAACACCACGAAATAGGGTTATTTGCGGGGGTTAGCAACTACTACGGAGACCTTCAGGACAAATGGTTCCCAAGCTATGGATATAAGCCCAATGCAGGTATCATCTATAAATACTTTCTGCACCCCAGAATCGGTATCAGACTGGGAGCGAACTATACCAAACTCACCGCTGCAGATAGTCTTTCAGACATACCGGTAAAAAAGGCCCGTAATCTTCGTTTCGAGACAGGACTTTTCGAAGTTCATGCCGGTTTGGAAATAAACCTACTGGCTGTAGATATCGATCGTGCCAAGGTAAGTCCATACATTTTTGCCGGTATTGGCGTATTTTACTACAACCCTTATACAGACGGTGTAAATGGAGAAAAGGTTTACCTGCGACCGCTGAGTACGGAAGGACAGGGTATTCCTACTTACCCCGACAGAAAAGAATACAGTTTGGTAAACGCATCCTTTCCCATTGGCGGAGGACTTAAGTTCTTTGTGGGTAAGACCCTCATGATCACAACCGAAATCGGATTCCGCTACACGACTACCGATTATCTTGACGATGTGAGCAGGTCGTACGTAAACGCAGACACTCTGTTTGCTTATCGCAGTCAGCAATCTGTTGATTTGGCATTTCGTGGTGATGAGGTACCAGGCTGGGATGGCAACTATAAAAACTACAAAGACCAGCGTGGTGACAGCAAGGCAAACGACTGGTATTGGTATGGAGGAATATCTGTAGCCGTATATTTCAGCGCCTTTGGTAATGTTGCAGACTATTGGCAAACCAAATGCCCTTCACTTTTTGGACGCAGGAAATAATACCAGAGATATAAAGCATATTTAGTAGCCGCTCCATGGGCGGCTATTTTGCGTTTAAAGGCCTACCAATGCACCAGCTTGATAAATAGGCACTACCGGATGAAGATCGGGTGTGGTACAGTATTCCATGTCCTTTTCAAGACCGTAGCCGGAAAGCCTTTTATAATGAGAACTGTCTTTCAGAAAATCAAGGTATCGGCCTTCACTACTTTCATGGAGATGCCGGGCGGCACGGGCACTATCGCAGTTCACCTGAAAAAAAGGACGAAGCTTGCTCACTACAGCCCCTGCAAATAGCGAATCCTCGAGATTGAAACGGTCTTTCCACGATGCACAACCCAATAAAACCTTTTGCCGGCGCGACAAGAGAAAGTCGCAAACTGCAGTAAGATTTAAAAAGGAACCGGTAATGATGAGGTCCGCATCGTTGACCATATGCAAGAGACGCGTCCCGTTGGTGGTCGTCAATACAAGAGACTTGCCCTCAACAAAACTGCGGGGGTATTCAAGCGGCGAATTCCCATAGGCGAGACCCGGTGCAATCTTTCCATCCCGCTCACCGGCTGTTAGGCTATTGGGTGTCTCCTGGCCTATTCGGATACAATCCTCTACGGAAGCTACAGGAATCACCTCTTTGGCACCGTTACCAAGGGCGGCGGCAATAGTTGACGTAGCACGAAACACATCGATGATCACAACAACGGTGTTTCGGGTATCATACAAATGCAGCAAAGCAGGCGAAAAACAAACTTCTAAAACAGGCGCTTCGGTATTCATTCCATTCGATTGAACTGCAAGATAGATACTGCAGAGATTACAAAAAAGAAGCGCCGCGAAAATCGCGGCGCCGATACAATAGCATAAAAACTGAATTAATAGATCCACATATCGTGCTCCTTGTTGAAGATCTGCTCGCTTACACGCTGACCTTCATACAGAGCATCGGTGCCCTGAAGGCCCATAGTTGAAAATGTGGTATTAAATGGATTACTAACCTTTATTATGTGGCTTGAGAAAAAACGATTTTCAAAGTACTCATCCCAGGTCATGCGAGCTACATCGTTCTCCGGATTGAACACCTCATACTGTGCGAAAAGATCGCGTGCTTCGGGATAATAAATCAAAAACATAGGATAGGAGAGTAAATAAGTACCATCATCGTTATTCTTATCAATTAGCGGAGCCAATCCTACAATACGAACCACCATTCTTCCAAGATTGCGATCGAAAATCCAATCTTCTTTTATACGGAATCGGGTAACGGAATAGGGATCGAAATCAGTGCGGGTAACACGGATAGTCATCTCGCCGGTTACCGGATCAACCACCGGAGTCGAATCCACCTTTCCCATCGTCATTTCCATTATCTGCTCTTTCGTCAGTGCAGCAGTAAAACGATCATCCATGGTAGAATAAGCCTTGATCTTGCCTTTCTTTACTGCGTCCAGCAAGATTTCGATAAACATTCCACCACCACTATTATCGTCTCCTGTAAAACGAAATGCAATATTTTGTTTCTGACGTGTATCGATATCACGCCAAACACGCTTTTTCCAAAGTACATCTGCTTCGCGCACGGGTTGCCATTCCAACGGCTTGTTAATGTGCTGTACCCGGTCGTAAACACCGTCCTTCACCAAGGAAGGCTTCCAGGTCACGTTTACAGCATCCTGCGCCGCCGTTTGAGACTGCGCCTGATCCATGATAGCCGAATTATCCTGTGCGAAGGAAAGCGAACTGCCGAGCAGAAACGTAGCTGTGAGAAATAATCTGTATTGTTTAAGGACAACCATAATCCTGAACGATTTGCTATTGATATTAATTAAGAGTTAAGTTAATCGAAGGTAGGGTTCTAATTCTACCGTCGGGCCCTTTGGCTTTTATATTCTCGATAAACACCTTATCACCGGGCCTTGCCAACGTTGACTGGTATTGATTTACCTGAGGATTACCGCTAAAATAAGCACCATTTACAGTAACCGGAGGTTGATATTCGCCGCGTTTAGGCAGATAACTGAATTCAAAACTTGTAACAACGAAACGAGCGTCGAACTCGAAGTTATCCAGAACGGCAGGAATACCCGTCTGAGCGCGAAAAACAGAAGACTGTAGATAACCACCTGTCTTGCCAGCAATCTTCGCGACAGGATCCGGAATCATCTTCACGCGAATTTCCATCGCGCCAACTTCTTTGATACCACCATCAGTCTTGGCATTGATCTTTGCGACAATCTTACCTGCTGTATTAACCCTTACGTCCCACTTACCTTTTCCAGTGGAAGCAAGCTCAGCACCGGGAATGTTTACAGAAATATCCTCGATCGCATAACCAGCCGCTGAAACCGTAATTGGGTTGGGTACACCAATGTAGAATACATTCATCTTGTCTAACTGCATCGAAGCACCGGTAGAACCTACCATGTACTGGAACTTATAATCTTTTGTAATGTTCCTACCACCCAAATCAAGAGAAACCCTACCAGATACAGTCTGAAGACCTACGCCGGATGCAACGGTTTCCCAGGTTGCCACACCGTTTTCAACTTTTGTGACACGACCAGTCGAAGAAGTAACACTAGGATTTACGGCCTTGTTATAGGCTGCCAACAGGATTCTTCCCTCTACCTTTTGACCTACCAATGCATAGCTTGTCTGCGGTATTGCGATCGCCTCAACTTCATCGAACTTAATCGTAATGTCACCGGCTTCTTTAGCAAGCATACTAATGGTCATTGCCTCACTGTTGCGCACGTCATTCTGAAATTTAGAAAGCAAAGTCACTACGGCCATTGTAGGCATGTTATAAAAATAACCTGTAGCCCAATCGCCTCGTGGATTGTTATCCGTTTTTTCAGCGTCATTAATACGAATAGGTAACTCTTTCTCCAGTTGTTCTTTATCAGCAGACGTTACCTGCGACAAAAATGCATTTCTCAAATCCACGAGCCTATTCTTCAAAGTGTCACCACCCTTCTTTTCAACAAGAAGGAGTGTACTTGCATCAATATTATCCTCGCGCTTTATTGAACCATCTTCTTCCTTTCCTCCCGACTCAGTAATTACTCTTTCTTTCCACGTATCAAGATACTTAATCATCTCTTCAGACAATGCTTTAACCTGCTTTGCCCTATCGTTATATGATTTAATTCTATCACGGGTAACGGGATCATCCTCTTGCTCCTGAAAACTCTTATAGAGTTTATTGTTCTTGTCTTCAATCGCTGCATTAGATGAAGTAATACTCTGATTGATCGTCTTGAACGCATGCAGGATTTCGGATGATACGTTTAAGGCAAGCATGGCTGTCAACACTAAGTACATTAGGTTGATCATCAACTGCCGCGGCTCTTTAGGTAGAGACATCCTTGTTTATAATTTACTTTGTTTAAAACTAGTTTTTACTTCTTAATCCTCTATGCGAGCTCTTATCTACCCTGCATTGCAGACAGCATATTGCCGTAGATTTGGTTAAGTGTTGTCAGGTTCTTAGACAACAAAGCAATCTGATCTTTTGCCGCCTGTGCATCTGAAGCACTGGAAGCCATAGCATCTGAAGCGCTCACCAAATTGCTGTAAAACTTGTTCATCGCTTTCAAGTGATTGTTTGCATCCTGCAGCTCAACTTCGTAGATCTGATTGAGCGAGCCAAGGTTTCTTGACAATACCTGCACCTGCTCGTGGAAGCGTGTGGTATCTTCGGCTGCATTGTTGAACGACTGCATGGTCTGCGCTGCACCCTGGAAGGTGTTTTTCATCTGACCCAGTGCCTCTGCGGCTTCGCGGGCACTCTGAGAGTAGGTATTGGTAGATGTGGTTACATCAGCAATATCTTTCACCTGATTCACCACCTGGCCAAAGCGCTGGAAGTTCTCTCCAAGCTTCTTCATATTAGCAGGTGTAATCTGAGCTTCTTCAAGCATCTGATCCATAGAACGGGAAGCAGAAACTTTCAGGTTGTTGTCCACTTTTCCGCCTTTACGATAAGCTTCCACATGGGGGTTCTCATCGAGGTTCGGATAGTAGCGCTCCCAATAGTAATCCTTATGTGGTGGAAGCAAACCCAGCATCGCAAAGATGAAGGCTTCTGTACACATACCAACAGTGAGCATGATACTTGCACCGTTCCAGTGTTGGATTTTAAACAAGGCACCCAACAATACTACCGAGGCACCCAGACCGATGATAAGGTTCTTTATATACTTACCTTGTTTAGTTTCGAAAAACAGCGCTATCGAGTTCATGTTATTTTTTAGTTTTTCTTTTTCTTGTTTGATGAATGAGTAATTGTGATTTTATTGTCTTACAGGGCTGTTGGTCAGTGCAGGAGCAATTTCCTGATAGATGCAACGGAAACCGATGTAGGGTTTAGACGTATCTGCATATTCCCAATCGCGTGCACCTACCTGAAGGAAGTAAGCTACATCTCTCCAGCTTCCACCGCGCACAACCTTTCTGCGCATCCACTGAGGATCGTTTTCACGAAGCTTGTAACCTACCTCAGGATTAACATCGGCCACTGTGGAATAAGAGGTTCCGAAATAAGAAGACTCTGTCCACTCACTTACGTTACCCGACATGTTATACAATCCATAGTCATTAGGCCAGTAGCGGTCAACAGGCACGGTGTACAAACCGCCATCTGCTGCATAGTTTCCACGCTGAGGTTTGAAGTTGGCGAGATAGCAACCTTTCTTGTTTACAAGATAAGGACCACCCCAGGGGTAAGGAGATTCCTGACGTCCACCACGTGCTGCCCACTCCCACTGCATCTCATTGGGTAAACGGAACTCACCTTCAAAATATTGTCTGTTTCTTTCTCTCTCTGCGCGCCACAGATTTGTACGCCAGTTACAGAATGCTTGGGCCTGGAACCAGTTGACACCCACCACAGGATAGTTGTTGAAGGCTGGGAACCAGTTGTACTGCATCGCAATAGGCTCATTGTAAGAATAGGCAAACTGACGCATCCAAACGGTAGTATCAGGGTAGATGCCTATATCGTACTTGCGCACGAAATTAGAACGGGGCTGTGTTGGATTCTTTACAGCTTCGTCGTAATCGAATGTTTCGTAATGATAAACCAGCTTGGAGTTATCAAATTCTTTTTTGCCCCAGCCAGACTGCTCAGCAGGAATGTACAGATTGGCAAGCTGATCCTGCACATCCTGATCATTGTAATTAATTCTCCTTTTGAAATCCACACGCTGATTGCCATCCGGATCATCAATGAAATCACCTAGCTGAACGTGAGCAATCGAATCCCGTACCCATGTGGTGAACTGACGATATTCCGCGTTCGAAATCTCAGTCGCATCCATCCAGTAACCAGTCATCTGCACGGTACGAAGCATGGCATCATTTCTTCCTCGAACATCCTCGTCACTTGCACCCATTTTAAGAACACCTGATGGAACATACACCATGCCAAGCGGTACAGGAGCCTTGTAAGTCATGTTGGTAGGAGTACCCACAAGCTGACCTCCAGGACCTGATTTTCCGCAGCTTGCAGCCAATGCTATCAACGCTACAGCCGAGATCTTCAGGGAAAATTGTTTCATACTACTGTTGTTATTGTTTTTTGCGATTAGGCAAATAAAGTAAAATTTTTTGCTCGAAGTGTTTAAATGCCTCGAAACTGGCACACAATATTTAAAGTTTTTTCCAAAAATGCAAGTGTCAAAAAAAATTTGTTCTTCATCTAAACACTTAGTGCTGGAAAAATCACTTCAACTACAAACTTCTCAATAGGCTGAAATTAATTGTACACATGCTGCAACGTTATCAACCGGTGGCAAACACGCTTCTTGTGTGCAAACAAATATAAGCGATTCAGAAAAAAAAGACTTCTGGTTCAGAACCGGCAAATCAGATATTTGTTTTTCAGAAGTGAGCACAAAGACATTGGGTAAAAACAGCTTGCGCAGCGCAGCAGCATGTCTGGCCGCATCTGGTCCGGTGCAGACTACCGTTTTGTAGCCCGAAACATAACGCTGCAGCAGTGTAGCCCAATAGCCAAATGAAGCCGGATGACGTGTGCACAGGGCACTCATTTGCTCCAGCAAGAAGCCACCCTGCTCTATCCAGCCGGTCTGTTCAAAGCACATTCCGAGTACCAGAAGATTGTGGGCCATTACGGCATTAGCTGAAGGCGTGGCGCCATCGTAGAGGTCCACTTTCCGGACCGGAATATCCTGATGCGCGGCTCCGGAGAAATAATAGAAGCTGCCATCCTCGTGCAGAAACTGGCGGTTTACAACCTCAAGCAACTGCCGCGACCGGTGTAGCCATTTTGGGTCGCCGGTGGCCTGGCCAAGCTGCAAGAATGCATGGATGAGATAAGCGTAGTCATCGAGGTTTGCTGCAATCCTGGCCATGCCCTTTTTCCACACATGCTGCAAATGCTCTCCCTGCCGGAAAAGGTTGTACATAAGTTCGGCATGTTCTATCGCCTGCTGCAGCCATGCTTCCTGCTCCAGCACAGTGCCCGCACGCGTTAGTGCAAGATTCATCAGGGCATTCCACGACAGCAGGCATTTATCGTCCGTAGCGGGACGCATCCGTTGTGCCCGGCGGGCCAGGAGTTGTTCTTTAGCAAGCGCTATTTTTTCAGATAATTCCGGAGATAATCCCGCTGATAGACCGGCGGACTCAGACCTGGGTAATTGCAGATGGAGGATGTTCGTATGTTCCCAGTTTCCTTCTTCGGTAACGCCAAAATGCTGTGTCACCACCGGATCGTCGATCACAGAAGACCATTCCTGCCAGTTCCAGGTATAGTAGCGACCTTCTTCCCCTTCACTGTCGGCATCCAGCGCACTGTAGAATAGGCCGCTCTCATCTCTCAATTCTCTATTGATGAAGTTGATCGTCTGCTCTATAATGTCCCGAAACGAAGCCTCCTGTGTGCATTGAAAAGCATCGGATAAGGAGAGCAGGAGTAGCGCATTATCGTACAGCATTTTTTCGAAATGGGGTACCAGCCACCGATCGTCTGTAGCATATCTCGCAAAGCCACCGCCAAGCTGATCATAGATACCCCCGCACATCATAGCCCGAAGACTATGCAGCGCGTGTTGCCGGGCTTGTGGATGGCCAATAAAATGATCGTGTTCGAGCAAAAAACTAATAGCCATGCTACCGGGAAATTTAGGGGCTTTCCCAAAGCCGCCTAGTTCCAGATCGGCCTGCTGCAGCAACACTGCAGCCATGCCCTCGATACTCTGCCTGTCGACTGCTTCCGCAGCGCGTGGAAAACTGACTTGCGAGGACTGCTTCAGGTAATCAAGCATTTGTCCGGTCTGTTGTGTCACTTCTTCCGGGCTGGCGGTCCAGATCTCATGCATTCGCTGCAGAATCTGAAGCCAGGAAGGACGGTTGTACAGAGGCCGTGGAGGGAAATAGGTTCCTCCATAAAACGGAACGCGGTCTGGTGTAACAAAAACATTCAGCGGCCACCCGCCACTACCCGTTATTGCTTGTACAGCATCCATGTAGAGATGATCTACGTCGGGGTATTCTTCGCGGTCAACCTTGATGTTTACAAAGTGTTGATTCATGTAATCTGCTACCTCGACCTGTTCAAAACTTTCACGCTCCATAACATGGCACCAATGGCAGGCAGCATACCCTATACTGACCAATACAGGACGGTTCAGGTTACGTGCCCGCTCAAAGGCTTCTTCGCCCCAGGGATACCAGTCCACAGGGTTGTGTGCATGTTGCTGCAGATAGAGGCTTTGTTCGTTGATCAATCTGTTTGGCATAGCCCGAAGGTAGTCATCCCTTCCAGATCTCTCGGTGACTCATGTAGCCAAAAAAGCCTGAGTGAACCCAGGCTTTTAATTATTGATAAGATGTGCTTCTATTTGAGTACCTCCTGAAGGTAGTGATCAAGAGCAGACACCATGGAAGGTGCATTGGGTGCGGGTGCCTTCACATCCAGCCGCAGGCCCGCTTCCTCTACTGCTTTTGAAGTGGTAGGACCGAAGGCACCGATGATGGTACCGTTTTGCTGAAATTTCGGATCATGTTCAAAAAGTGTATGAACGCTGAACGGACTGAAGAACACGATCATATCATAGACACTGTTCATGACCGGGGCAATGTCGTTGGATACGGTTCTAAAAAAAGTAGCTTCGGCAAAAGTGGCATTGTGTCTGGCCAGAAAATCCCTCACTTCATTTTTACCACTATCGGATGTAGGAACAATAAATCGTTCGTTGTTCTTATGCTTATTGATCACCTCGATCAACCCATCGTACGAGCCGTCTGCACTGTAGAAAACCTTGCGCTTCCGGTAGAGGATAAACTTCTGCAGATACAGCGCCACAGCCTCAGTAATGCAGAAGTACTTCATGTCCTGTGACACTTTTACCTTCAGCTCCTCGCAAATCCGAAAAAAGTGATCTACAGCATTGCGACTCGTAAAAACAATGGCAGAAAACTCGTTGATATCTACACGTTGCTTTCGGAAATCCTTTCCACTAAGCCCTTCCACACGTATAAACGGATGAAACTCGAGCTGGAGATTGTACTTTTTCGCAAGATCAAAATAGGGAGACTTGTCGGTATCGGGGCGCGGCTGTGTTATTAAAATCGAATTGACTTTCAGCTCCTTTTTATCACCGCCTTTACTAATCGATCGAACAGTTTTAGCCATATGGGGTCGAAAACAGTTGTTTATGGGTTAATAATGCCGTGGTCGTCTGTCTTTTCTCACTGATCAATATAGCAGTCCGCGTACCAACAACTTCATCAACACTGCCAGAGGCAATAATTCCGAGGCGCAAAGGTAGGTAAAAAAATGAAACTTACTGTATTGAAAGAACGAACCAAACACTTGCCACGAACGCATATAGCGGTTAATGAACAGGAACAGGATGAGCAGGAAGGACAGAATAAGCGCCGGCTGAGCAACGATAGGACCGGCAAAAGCCAGTAGCACAATAACCGGCAACAGTAACATGGCCAGTATCTTGTTCACCAGAAATACGTTAAAAAGATAATGCTCCGTAATGCCCTGTACTCTGAACGCCCATCCCGAAAATCTGATGACTGCATATTTACCCAGATACACCACGATCATACCCGCTATAAGCATAATAAACAGCAAAGACGCCGGCAAATTACCGGAGCGTTGGGGCATAAAATTCTTTACTACGAAAAATCCGTAGGCGGCAGCCGACATCGTAAAAAAAAGATTCATCAGCAGGTTCGATACTGAGGCGCTCTGCAGCTTTTCCTTAAGCTGGCGGCCCGAACTACCGGGGTTTCGGAAAGCTTGCCACAGACTATGGAAGTAGCGTGGGTCGGTGAGGCGGATGAGTCCCAGAAAAAGGAAGAGTGTGATGAGCAGATAAAAATCGGTGGTCTTATCGTCGAAAAAATGATGTTGTGCAATAGCATTGACCACATGACGGTTAGCATACTGAGGATGTGCCCGGAGCAGACTGTCATAAGCCGCTTGTGTAGCTGAAGCAATGTTGCGCCGCGCACTGTCGCTGAGTGGGGGCAGTCCATAGTTTGCCATGTCTGCCGCAGCCAAACTGCGAAAAGACAAAAACAACAAAAACAGAAACGACAATCCGAAGTAAAAAGGTCTGGCAGCCCGGCACATTAGCCACAAAGCTATAACTCTACTTTGAAAACTGAGGGGTTGCCTGTGATGCTTCCCTCCCCCTAATTTTTTTCAAAGCTGACCGGTCGACCGCTAAAAGAAAGCAATGTAGCCAAAATGCACTTTCGACTGTCGAAACTGAATGGGATTGGCGCTGTTTCGCCCGAGCGCATAGCTGATGGCGAACACTCCCGATTTGCTCTGTAGCGTAGTGCCTATGCCAAATCCATTGTAGAAGTCGCTGTTGTGAAAGTTGCTGAAGTTGGTCTCCACATAACCGTTATCTGAGAAGAGATATACGTAGGAGTTGTTATCCAGCAACACACGCAATTCCAGAGCCAGGATATGGTACTGATCGGTGAAAATACTTTGTTCATCAAACCCACGCAGCAGGCGGAACCCACCGATCTGAAACAACTCATTTCGAAACAGACTTTTGCCTGTAATCCAGGCTCCGCTATAGCCGGCTTTGAAGACGAAGTGCTTTCCCAACGGCCAGTGGTTCGCCAGGCTTCCCTTCAGTATGTATTGATACTGCCGTTCCTTCAGGCTGTCATAAAGCGAGCCATATTCATGTCCCGGGCAATCCCTGTGGCCCTTTATGGCCCACGCAGGCTGACCGCGCCGGAGCAGCGAGCTCACTCCCATTTAAAGCTGCCCACCTCGCCCCGGGCTGAAGCGTTAATTGTTCTGGTTCAACTCAAGCTCTATACCCGCACCATTGGCAGTAGCATCAATATTGTCTGGCAGCACCTTGCGTGATTTAACGAAGGCTGTATCGATCGTTATCAGGCGGTTACTTTGATTTTGAAAAAAAACCCGCACATAGTCTTTTGCGGAAAGCAGATAGCGAAGCCCTGCCTGAAAGTTTGTCCGCCGAAAACTGGTGTCTTTTTTGAAGAGTTCGAAATGTGCATCAAGGCCAACCGGTGTATTGAAGATATACGGATAGACCACATCAGCCTGCAGTCGCGGAGACTTATACTGGAGGTTTTGATAAGTAAGGCTCAGACGTTCACCCTGCCCCAATATGTTTTGGAATGCAAACAAGGCATCTACCGTCAACAACAAACGTCCGGTTTCAGCGCTATTAGGTTGCAGACCTACCAGGGCATTGATCTGGTTCGATTTCTTCTCACGCAGATAGAGGTCGAGTGTATTTTGCCCCAGTTTGAAGGCAAAGCTCCACGGTGCACGCTCTTCGAGAAAAGGCAGTTCCCGAAGTCTTGGGGAAATATCTCTCAACTTTCCTTCATTATACAAATCATGATCGTTTAGACCGAGGTAGCGCAATAAAAAACTTCTGGAAATCTTTACATCACCGTTGATCCTGACACTGTCTATGTGCTGCAACTCTGCGCGATCCAGCATCAGCTTTCCTTCTACCGAGCCGTCTCCATGGACTTTTACGGCCTCGAGCCAGACTTTCGCAAATGGGTAGCCGCTGTTTTCCGCCCATTCGAGCAAGGCTTCGCTCATCACTGCCAGCTCAGCCGGTCGCAGCCGCCGTCCGGCCCATCGAGTCCGCGCCATCTGCGGTTGGCTTATCGCGGCATCTGGTATATTGCTCATATCAAGTTGCACCCACGTATAGCGACGACCCAAAAAGATGTTCAAAATGTATTCCTTATCGCCTAAATACAGACTGTCTATAGAAGCCGCGAGAAAGCCCTGCTCCTGAAGATCGGGAACGATATGCTGTATGTACGAAAATGCTGCCTCAGCCGTAGCGAAGCTTTCGGGAGGCTGTAACAGATTCCTAAGCAGTGCGCTGTCGGCACCTGTATTCTGCAATTTTAGTCCATAAGGTTGCGCCCGAAGGTCGGTAACCCATAATGAAATCAGGGAAATCAAGACAGCAAAACGCAAAGGCAGTTTCCGGAAAACCTTTACGAACTTTGACCGCTCGCATTTTGACACCCAAAGAATCATCCTTTCAAAATTAACCGATGGCAGGTATTTACCTTCATATACCTTTTTGTAAGCAAAAATGCAGCTACTGTAATTTTCATTTTTCAACTTCGTTGAAGCTCAAGAGCGACGTGCTGCTCGCCATGCATCAGGAGCTCGAAATGCAACGGAATTATTTAGCCGGCCAACCGATACAAACCGTGTATTTTGGCGGAGGTACACCCTCTCTGCTCAGTACCGATGAGATCAACCGCCTTTTTGAAACCATTGCTGCAAATTATCCACTACAAGAGATCCAGGAATTTACGCTCGAAGCTAATCCTGATGACCTATCCTCTGCCTACCTCAGATCGTTGCGTCAGACGCCGGTAAACCGGCTAAGCCTGGGCGTACAATCGTTTAAGGATGCAGACCTCAGGTACATGAACCGCGCACACAATGCACAGCAGTCGGACTATGCCATCAAAGCAGCTCAGGATGCAGGTTTTACCAACATGACCCTCGACCTGATCTACGGCACACCCGGATTGTCGGATGCAGACTGGCGATATAACCTGGCGCAGATGCAGCAACTTCAGATCCCACATTTTTCTGCTTATGCGCTAACGGTAGAAGAAGGCACCGTATTGCATCATGCCATTGACAAAAAACAGGCGCCGCCGGTGGACATTGAGCAATCTGCAACCCAGTTTGAAATACTGATGGAACAGGCAGAAGTGATGGGTTATGAGCATTACGAAATTTCCAACTTTGCAAAAAAAGGCCAATATGCGGTGCACAATAGTAATTATTGGATGGGAGTTCCCTATCTGGGAATAGGCCCGTCTGCACACTCCTTCAACGGAAAAAGCCGCCGCTGGAATATTGCCAACAATGCCTTGTACCTCAGGAACATTCTACAGGACAATCGTCTGAACTACGAAGAGGAAACACTCACGCAGGTTCAGCAATTGAACGAATATATCATGACCTCACTGCGCACAATGTGGGGCTGCGATCTGGAAAAGATTGAAAAAGAATATGGTTCGCCCGCAGCCGTCGAAGTGGAAAAAAACAGCTACATCTTTCAGGAAAAAAAGTGGCTGCTGCAGGAAGGGAAAAAATTAATCCTCCGCAATGCAGGAAAACTTTTTGCCGACAGGATAGCCAGTGAACTGTTTCTTTCCGACTGGATTGATTAGTTCCTCACTTTTTTGTCAAACACTATTGCCTTTGTCTCGGAGCCAGCAAAAAGCGGGACCAATAAAAAAAGTATCACACAGCTCAAACCTTCAATTCGATCCCCAGGAAGAATGGCAATTCAGACCCCATAACGACGAAGACTTCGTACATTCTTCGACCTAATCATTATTTTAGCCCTCCAAATCCACTCTAAATGAAACTTTTGGAAAATAAGGTTGCACTGATAACCGGCGCCAGCCGTGGCATTGGCGAGGCCATAGCGGTAAAATTTGCCGAGCAGGGTGCCCACATCGCGTTCACCTATCTCTCTTCCGACGAAAGGGCAAAGGCACTTGAAGAAAGGCTGGCAGGCTTTGGCGTAAAAGCCAGGGCGTACAAATCGGACGCGGGCGACTATGCTGCGGCCGAACAACTGGCAGCGGATGTGATGAAAGAATTTGGCGCTATTGACATTTGCGTAAACAATGCAGGCATTTCCCGCGATAATCTTTTGCTGCGCCTCACCCCGGAGCAATGGGATGAAGTGATGCAGGCAAATCTGAAATCGGTGTATAACCTTACAAGGCAGGTGATGAAACCCATGATGAAGGCACGCGCCGGCAGCATCATCAACCTTAGCTCTATAGTAGGTGTGAAGGGTAATCCCGGACAGAGCAGCTATGCCGCTTCTAAGGCAGGCATTATCGGCTTTACCAAATCAATAGCTCAGGAAATCGGCAGTCGCAACATACGCGTTAATGCCATAGCACCGGGCTTTGTGGAAACCGACATGACCCATTACCTCAAAGATGGAGGTGCAGAAAAATGGTTCGAGAAAATTCCATTGCAACGATTTGGAAAGCCGGAAGAAATAGCAAACGTTGCGCTGTTCCTCGCTTCCGACATGAGCAGCTACGTAACCGGGCAGGTGTTGAGTGCCTGCGGTGGAATGAACACCTAAGGGACTGGGCTGTCTGCGAATAGAGAACAAAAGTTTAAAATTCCGTAAACAAGACTTTCCGCGACCTTTGCACATTGTCTTTTTAGCTTTGACTTTGTCTAATTTTGCCTTTTCAAAAAAAACCTAAATGCAGAAAATACATGCTGCTATTACCGCTGTAGGCGGATATGTTCCCGACTATGTGATGACCAACGCTGAACTGGAAACCATAGTGGACACTACCGACGAATGGATACAAACCCGAACCGGAATCAAAGAGCGCCGCATTCTGAAAGGAGAAGGAAAAGGCTCATCGGATATTGCCGTCGAAGCGGTAAAAAATCTGCTCGAAAAAAGAGGCATCGGTCCGGAAGAAATAGAACTGGTGATTTGTGCCACTACAACTCCCGATTTTCAGTTTCCGGCTACATCCAACGTTATATGCGATAAAGTGGGCATGAAGAATGCTTTCGGCTACGACGTGAGCGCAGCCTGCAGCGGCTTTCTTTTTGCTCTTACCACAGGCTCACAATTTATCGAGAGCGGACGCTATAAAAAAGTGCTTGTTATCGGCGTAGATAAAATGAGCTCCATTCTGAACTACGAAGACCGTGCTACCTGTATCATTTTTGGCGATGGTGGTGGCTGTGTGCTACTGGAGCCCGACACGGAAGGGTTTGGCATCATTGATTCCATCCTACGCACAGACGGTTCCGGCCGTGCTTTTCTGCATCAGAAAGCCGGCGGATCGGTGAAACCTGCAACGGTAGAAACGGTGATGGCTAAAGAACATTTTGTCTATCAGGAAGGACAGACAGTTTTCAAGTTTGCCGTAAAAAACATGGCGGAAGTAGCGGCAGAAATTATGGAGCGCAATCATCTTGTAGCCGATGATATAGCATGGCTGGTTCCGCATCAGGCTAATAAACGCATCATTGCTGCCACCTACGAAAGGATGGGCTTACCCGAAGAGAAAGTAATGATTAACATTGAGCGCTATGGCAACACTACAAACGGAACGCTGCCGTTGTGCCTTTGGGAATGGGAGTCTAAACTCCGCAGGGGAGACAACATCATCCTTGCCGCATTTGGCGGTGGGTTTACCTGGGGTGCCACCTTCATCAAATGGGCATACGACGGTAAATAATTTAAATAGTTGTCCGAAAAGAATTAAGAATGCAGAGCTCCCACAACGGGAGCTTTTTTAGCTCAGCAGATAAGCTATATCGTCTCGGGTAAGGCGTTTCAAGAATGCACTGTCATCGGCAACGAGTTCACTGGCAAGCGCACGCTTTCTTTCCTGCAGTATCAGCATTTTTTCCTCTATCGTTTCCTTGCAGATCAGGCGGTAGGCAAAAATATTCTTGGTTTGCCCGATTCGGTGTGTACGGTCTATTGCCTGTTGCTCCACTGCCGGGTTCCACCAGGGATCTACGATATACACATAGTCGGCTGCGGTAAGGTTGAGACCGATACCACCCGCTTTCAGAGAAATCAGAAACACACGACAGTCTTCATTATTCTGAAACTCATGGATCGCTTTTTCACGATCGCCGGCAGAAGTAGAACCATCAAAATAAGCATAGGGAATGTGCATACGCTCCAGCTCTGCACGAATAAGACCAAGCATGCCGAGAAACTGTGAGAAGATCAGAGCCTTGTGATTGCCCACATTCTCATTTATCTCGCGCACAAGTTCATCGAGCTTAATAGAGTGATTGGCAAACTGCTCTTCTTCGCGTAGAATGGCTGGAGAGTCGCAGATCTGCCTTAGTTTGGTAAGCCCTTGCAGGATGTGCATCTGAGAGCGTTCAATACCTCGTTCATCAATCATTCCCAGAATCTGGTCCTTATAAGAATTGCGATAGGCGTCATAAATTTTTCGCTGCTCCTTACCCATTTCACAATACAATATGGTTTCGGTCTTCTCCGGAAGATCTTTGGCCACCTGCTCTTTGGTACGCCGGAGCATAAAGGGATAGGTGAGCTTTTTAAGCTGTTGTTTCACTTCATCTTCCTGAAATTTATCTATCGGCGTGGCAAACTCATTCATGAAAAACTCCCTGCTCCCCAGCATGCCGGGATTGAGAAAATTCATCTGTGCATAAAGATCGAAGGTATTGTTCTGAACCGGCGTACCGCTCAGCGCCAGACGGTGTTTTGCGTTGATGAGCAGAGATGCTTTGGCCACCTGCGACTGTGGATTTTTTATTGCCTGCGATTCATCAAGTATGGCATAGTCAAACTCATAGGCATTGAACATTTTGATGTCACTGCGCATCGTGCCGTATGTGGTGATAATCACATCGTAGGCATTAAACGTTCGGGCAGAAGCCGTGCGCTTTGGTCCGTGGTGAATGAAATGTCTTAAACCTGGGGTAAACTTTTTGATCTCGTTCTCCCAGTTGTACATCAGAGTAGTGGGACAAACCACCAAAAATTTCGCATCCTCGTTGTTGTTTTTATAATGCTGCAGATAGGAAAGTGTTTGCACCGTTTTACCCAAGCCCATATCATCAGCCAGTATGCCACCCCAGCCCGCTTCGTTGAGGAAGGTGAGCCATTGAAATCCCGCACGCTGATACGGACGCAAAGTTGCCCGGAGCTGCTCAGGCGGCGCAAGAGTGGAATAATCGTTGGAAATAATTTCGGTAAGTCGTTCTTTCTTTTCCTCCAGTTCGTGCTGCAATGCCTCTTCATCCACCTCGGCCAGCAATTCGTCGAGGGCGCTGAAATGGAATTTCTTCAGGCGAAGTTTTCCATTTTTTGCCTCACCCATTTTTATCAGCAACGAGTACTTCTTCAGCCATTCTTCGGGCAGCAATCCTATAGAGCCATCGCCGAGCTTTACATAGTTCAGCTTTTGTGCCAGCGCTTTTTTCACCTCCGCAATAGTAACATGCTGATCGCCAAACACCACATCCACCGCAGCATCAAACCAATCGATACCGCTGGCTACATTGACCCGGGTCTCAGGCTTGTGCACATTGATACGCAGACCCTTCAAACCCTCAAACCCGAAGAGCTCAACCTTCCATTCCTTCATTTCGTCGGTGAAACGAAAGAACCAGTTGTTGGACAACACAGAGCTTGCGGGAAGGTAGAGAAAATGATCTTTGGAATGCTGCTGCATGTCGGTGTGCATCATTCTGAGGTGATTGATGAACTTCTCCTCTGCGTCCTCATTGCGATGAATGACCTTCACAACGCCGTCCTGCGGTTTGATCACATCGCCGAAAAAACCCCATTTGATGTTGGTATCCTGATAAGAGAATGCCGGCTGTAAAATGAGCATCTGTTCCTTTTCCTGCAGGTATAACTGATAATCGGGTCGCACATGCTCTACCCGCTCTACCAGTTCGTCTGCAAAATGCACATGCAGCGTCTGGCTCCATTCCATAACCTCATGTTCCAGAAACTGATTCCAATCCGATGCCGGAATATCCATAAGACCGTCGGGCAGAAAGCGTTCGATCAACTGCACTTCCTCCTGCTTACCAAGAGCATGAACATGTCCATTGATCAGCAGCAGACCGCTGTTGAGTACCTGAGCTGGCTCAAAAGGAACGGTTGCTGAACCCAGCAACCATTTCAGACGGATGGTATAATATGACGCATGCTTTTCAATCCAAAGCTGCGGGTGTATCTTTTTCTCGGAAAAAGCAACCGGCTCCAGTTCTTTAGAGGAAAGCCGCTTGCCCTGCGGCAACAAAAAACAAAGCGGATAATCTGCAAAACGCTCTAATAGCTTCTGATATTTGGGAAGAAGAAATTCCCATACCTGATCGCGCACCTCAGCCGCAGGCATATCTTTCAATACATCCTGATAGTCGCCGATAAAATCACCGAAAGGAAGATTCTTTCGCATGTACTTCATCAGTTCTTCCGGCAAAAACTTTCTGATAATGGGTATGAGCTCTCTGTCGCCGGGCTGGTAACGCACCGGGTTTACGTATTGTAAGAGCTCCAGTTTCTCGATGCCATCAACAAAATGATCGCCTTGCTCTGCCACGTTTCCCGCCACGAGGCTAAAGCCGGCAAACGGATACCACGACGCAGAAAGATCAAGTACGATACCAAGCCGCAGTTCTTCTACGGGCTCTGCTTCTGCCGTTGCGGTAGGTACCGGCGCCGGTTTGGGCTGATGCTCTATCCTTTTGATGGTAGGATCCAGCACCCGCAAAAAAGGCTTTCCGTTTTCGTAGGTAAATGTGAATTTATTCGTCAGGTCGTCATTGAGGGAATAGCCGTAGAGCCCCAGCAACCGGTTTTTCTGTTCATCCCAGTTGCGCATGGTTTGAAAATACGAAGCACCGTAGGTGTACAGCGCCTGCAGAAACACGGCAGCTTTGTGCACACACAACGGATGTTCTGTCTCATCACAGCCGCACGAGGTGTCAAAGTATCGTTCTTCGTTTTGCCTCAGAACCACTTTGTAGGTTTGCTCGCCCTCGGGCACCTCTGCTTCAATTACATCGTCTTTACCTGATGTGATGATCACCTTATGCCCCTTCGCCAGTGCCTCTGCACGCTCCATAATGCCGGGCGATGCAAATACCTGCAGCAGTTGATGATTGACCTGCCGCATGCGCACCATGCTGTGCTTCTGATCGTAGCTGATGTCTGTGTGCTCAAAAAAACCGCTCTGTAAAATATCGTTAAGCTGAAAAAGTGCCGCTACCTCATGCCGGCATATCTCTCCCAGATTATAGGGGCACTGACAGCGAATGGAGAGCTCTTTGGGATGAAGGTATTTGGAAACGGTAACGGTATAATAGTTTTGATAGAGATCATTACGCACACGGAAACGCACCTGCTCCAGCAGATGATCTACATCCAAAAGCTGCACGCCCGCCGCATGAAAAATCTTTTTTCCGCGGCGAATCACTTCTTCTGTTCCGTAATTATAAACGTGCTTTAAGAGCGGTGGTAAAGACATGGGTTTGGAAAAAGCAAGTTTCAAAAATAGCGAAAAAGCGTCGGACACTCCCTCAGATCCAATTAAATATCTGTTAACCCATAGCCGTGCTTGCCAATCTGCAGTAGTTCCACAGGGGTTCGTTACGCTATTGAGTTATTGCCTTATATATTGTACGTTTGCAGCCTAAAATTTCACGTAAGGGTATGAATTTTCAACTCACAGAAGAGCAAATAGCGGTACAGATGGCTGCCCGCGATTTTGCACGTAATGAATTGCTTCCCGGTGTTATAGAGCGCGACGAGCAGGCAAAGTTTCCGGCAGAACAGATCAAGAAACTGGGCGAGCTGGGATTTATGGGCATGATGGTGGATCCTAAATATGGAGGATCGGGTATGGACACCATAAGCTATGTGCTGGCTATGGAAGAAATTTCGAAAGTAGATGCATCTGCTTCTGTGTGTATGAGTGTAAACAATTCGCTAGTGTGCTGGGGACTGGAAACTTTCGGCAACGAAGACCAGAAACAAAAATACCTTACACGGCTGGCTACCGGACAGAGCATTGGCGCCTTTTTGCTCAGCGAGCCGGAAGCGGGCTCTGATGCTACTTCTCAACGCACCACTGCCGAAGACAAGGGCGATTATTACCTGCTCAACGGCACCAAAAACTGGATCACTAATGGTAGCTCAGCGGATTATTATCTGGTGATCGCACAAACTTATCCTGAGAAAAAACACAAAGGCATCAATGCTTTTATTGTAGAAAAAGCATGGGCGGGCGTAACTGTAGGTGCGAAGGAAAATAAAATGGGTATCCGCGGAAGCGATACACACAGCATTATGTTTCAGGATGTAAAAGTGCCGAAGGAAAACCGTATCGGAGATGATGGTTTCGGCTTCACCTTCGCCATGAAGACGCTTGCTGGCGGACGGATAGGCATTGCTTCTCAGGCTTTGGGCATTGCCAGCGGAGCTTACGAGCTTGCTTTGAAATACTCCAAAGAGCGTAAAGCTTTCAATACCGAAATCATGAACCATCAGGCTATCGCCTTTAAGCTTGCGGATATGGCAACTGCCATTGAAGGAGCAAGGCTCATGTGCCTGAAAGCTGCCTGGACCAAAGATCAGGGACAGGATTATACGCTGCCTGCATCTATGGCTAAGCTATACGCTTCTGAAATTGCCCAATGGGTAACCAATGATGCGGTACAAATCCATGGCGGATATGGTTATGTAAAAGAATTCCACGTAGAACGCCTGATGCGCGATGCGAAGATTACACAGATCTACGAAGGCACTACTGAAGTGCAAAAGATCGTCATCAGCAGAACCGTACTTAAGTAAATAGATTTTCTAAAAACCAACCACTATGAAAAAGATCACGATGGCGCTGAGCGTCGTTGCCCTGGGAATGTTGTTTGCCCGCTGCAAGAAAGACAGTGATAACAAAAGCTACTCCCTCACCACCTATAGTACTAACGACAGTGCAGCAAGCTATTTGTATGTGAATGAACAGCAAAAAGGCAAACTTCCTTATGTACCCGAGGGAGTAACCGATTGCGGCGACAGCAAAGCACTTAACCTTTCGCTCGACCCCGGCACTTATGCGCTGAGCGTAAAGAGCGAAACGGGAGTTTTGAAAAATGCACTGGTACTTGTGGTTGGTGAAGATGCCGATGTAACGACGGGCTCAAACTATACACTGGTGCAAGTTGATAAATGCATACAATTGGAAATAGATACCAACAACTAATTACCTGAGTATTTTAAACAACAAAGACCGGCAAATAGCTGGTCTTTGTTGCTTTAGATCATCTTGGCAAAGCGATCATTCGCTATTTGACATACATTTTTTTGATCACGGCCTTCTCACCTACACGGATGTGCAACAGGTAGATTGCCTTGTCTCGAAAAAATATCTATGACATTTTCATACCTTTACTTTGGAGGGGGATGATACCTTGTATTACGCCCCTTCCCCCCCCCAAGAAGTAACAGCCAATTGTTACTTCTTTTTTTTTGGCATTGGATGGACACATGCAATTCATGCATATTATCAATATCGGTTACAGATTTTGCGCCTCCACTATCTTGATTTCCTCTTCCGTCAAACCATACAGTTCATAAACAAGCTGATCAATTTTACGGTAGATGTATATTAATTTGGATTTGTGTTGCTCAAGCCTATTAGGAGATTCATCAGATTTCCAATCACCGTTCATCTGTATGACCTTGTCAACTAATTGAATTATCTCACGAGCTTTAGTCTTATCAAAAACAACAGGAATTTGCTCAAGATATTGCCGGATAAACCGCAAATAGCCTCCTCTTATTGCAGAACTTATCTTTAAATAATAAAACTGCGTCAAACTAGAGTTCAAAATTGCAAGTAAAAACTTGTCGTCTACAGGAATTATGTAAGCTGTATTTACTAAATAGTACTTGCCGATATCGTAGGTAGCTTGCATTCTCAAAGCAATATCCGGTAGCATTATCTTTGGTCGCTCAAACTCCTGATAATAATCACAAGCCCTCAGTTCCCACCAATAGTCACCTTTGTCGTATCTAGCTTCGGCTTTAATCTTAAAAGGCTCTAAATAGGCTGCAATTGCGGGATAGGCATTTTTTAACCAACTGAAAGCGTTTTTAGGATGATTACCCTTTCTATTAGTAAACCCTTTCTCCATTAATATCAAATACCGGTCAGATGCAGGCTGCTGATACCGCTTAATGTCTCTGCCGGCAAGAAAGGGTTTTATTAATTCCGCACTTTTCTTATCCTTCTTTATCAGTTGGTCGCGGGTAGCCTTGTCTATTACAAATGCTTCATTGAGACCGGTTAGTACTCCTCGAAATATTTTCCCCTTCACGTAGGTTCCCAGTGGTATGCCCGCGCCCTGCAGCTTTTTCAATAGTTTATTCTCTGCGTCCGAGGCAAGGTTCCAGCCAGCATCATCAAGATCCTTTTGCTTTAGTTGCAAAGCATGGTTGCTTACATATTCGGTCAGATCAGCAAAGTCAAGTGTTTTTACATTGCATACCGCAAAACTGGATGCAGGCTTGTTCCGTTCATAAATAATGATACAGGGGTATGTGGTAGCATTTTGAAATACGGGCAGGTCGCCAAAGTCTATTATTTCTTTCAGCCTTCTTTGCTTCAGCCACGGTCGCAAAGCTGCTCCATAGTTAGCGCGCATCCATTTGTTGGCTACTATTACGCCAAATAATCCGCCCTCTTTAAGTATCTGGAAGCCTTTTTCGAAAAAATAAGTGTAAAGGTCAGCCATACCGTGGTACACCTCGTAGTGCTGTTGATAGTAAGGCTTTTGAGCGGTAAGCATTTCCTGTCTCACATAGGGTGGATTGCCAATTACGGCATCAAAGCCGCCAGCTTTAAACACTGCGGGAAACGCCTGCTTCCAGTTAAATGTATTTACATCTCGTTCTTCGTCAAATAACAAAAGGTCGTGGTAGTCGTGGTCTATAAGGCTGTTGCCGCACTTGATATTTTGCTCCAGCGAGGGCAGCACACGTTCATTAAAAAATCTGGTTTGTGTACCTACACTTGCAGCTGTCTCCCCTTCCATACATTTCAGCAGCAGACTCAGCTTCGTTACTTCCACAGCATTTTTATCAATGTCTGCTCCGTAGATATTGTTAAGCAATATGCGCTTCTTTTCATTGGTGGTTAGGTTGCCCTCGGGGGTTAATAGTTCCTTTGTCTTTTGTGCAGTTTCCTTGCTATAATATTCCTTATGCCAGTCGAGCAGGTATTGATAAGCACCTAATAAGAAACTGCCCGACCCGCATGCAGGATCAACAATTTTTAGTGAGCTTATTTCCTTCGGGGTCTTTCCTTTACACTTTTCCCCAACAGTTTTAGAGACAATGTAGTTCACAATATACTGAGGCGTATAAAAAACGCCACCCGCTTTTCGCACCTCTGGCTTTTCTTCTATTACTGCCCTGCTACCTTTTATTACTATCTCGCTCCCTAAAAACTGCTCATAAGCGCTACCGAGTATCTCTACAGGCAATACGTTGAACAGATAGTCGCATTGTGGCGCATAAAGACTGTTAATAATGGTTTTAAGCGTTTTATTATCCAGATGGAGCTTTCCCGTTATTTTGTCTTCGGGCGCCGTATTTTCCTTTTCGTTTTTGAAGTGAAACAGACCAGAATTGTATTTATCGTCCGCTATTCTAAACAGTCTGAAAAGTTCCCCATAATGATACTCATGGAGAAGACACCCTTTTAAATAGCCGTACGTTTCCAGCCCCCGGTCTTCTGCTATGCGAAGGAAAATTATTCGGTCAATTGTTTGCTGAACAGCATAGCTAAGTGCATCCTCGCCAATATCCTGATTGAACTTGTATATAGCTCCAGCCAGTAGCTTACGCCATTCATCCAGGCTGGCTAAAAATTCCCGGTCCACAGTGGCAGTACCCTTCTTATCAGCCTGCTGAAACCGTATAAGCCCTCCCTTTATCACTGCCTCTTTGCTAAAGGTATCCCACAAAAAGTCGAACTGTGTGAGGTATTCTTTGTAAGTGAAATAATGCAGTCTTCCCTTGCTCACCTTGTCCGTTTTGAGCGGCTTTTTTGAGCAATCGTAAATGGCAAACTCTTCAAAATCGGTAACCACGCTTAGTGAAAGTTTTGCGTTCCAACCATATAGGCGTACCTGATAAGCCGGGGCTACATCGTCCTTTATTACTACGCTTGGTCGTTTTGCCTCTACAAAAAATAGTCGTTGCCCGCCTACAAACCTAAAGCTATAGTCAGGTGCTTTCGTTACACCACCCACCTTTAGTTTGTCTTCATGCACCACTTCGCGGTAAGCCTCCCATGCGCCCATCTTGTTGTTCATGTCCCAGCCGAGGGCTTCAAAAAAAGGATCAATAAAATCGCGTCGGGTCTGTGTTTCATTATAGTCTGATTGCTTGAAGTTGGCAATTTGCGCATCAAACTTTTTTACCAGCCTTTCTATTTCCTGATAAGCAGCTTCTTTGGTAGGCATGTTGAAAAATTACTCCAAAATACTATTGAATTTCTTACCCTGTCTCTATATAGAGGAATCTACAAATTTTGACTTCCTTCTTCAAAATTCGATTTCTACCTGGTTATACTCAAAAATCAAAGGTTTTCGCGTCTCGGCTAATATCTTTCTTTTCATTTCTTTACCCCGTGTTTCACTTGCAAAGCTGGCGTTCCGCAACGAGATCTATGCTTCATCTGTGATGACCAATTATAAAGGAGAATATCGGCTTGTGCTAAAAAATGGAACCTATGAGCTCTCCGCAATTAAAGAAGGATATGTGGACTATCACCAATCGGGTGTACGAGTAAAATTAGGACAGATCAACCGGGCAGATATAACGATGGAGTAACACACTCCCGCTATAATTAAAGCGCCCGCGATTGCAGGCGCTTTAATTTATCCAAACAACATTATTTAACCTCTACACATGAAACTTTATACCCTGCGCCAATGGTAGCTGGTCACTCCAGTTGGTGGTATTTGTTTGCCGGCGCATGTAAGCCTTCCAGCTATCGGAGCCGCTTTCACGCCCACCGCCAGTTTCTTTTTCACCGCCAAAAGCACCGCCAATTTCTGCACCACTTGTACCGATATTCACATTAGCTATGCCACAGTCGCTTCCTTTGTGCGAGAGGAATAGTTCTGCTTCGCGCATATTCAGTGTCATGATAGATGATGATAAACCCTGTGGCACATTGTTTTGTATCGCAATGGCTTCTTCGATAGAATTGTACTTCATGATGTAGAGAATCGGTGCAAAGGTTTCGTGCTTTACGATTTCCATGTCGGGCGTCACTTCATACACGCAAGGCTTCACATAGCATCCGCTTTCGTAACCTTCACCTTCGAGCATACCGCCTGCTACCACTTGCTTTCCTCCTTCTTTCTTCACAGCCTTTATCGCGTTCAGATAATTTTCCACGGCAGCTTTATCAATCAGCGGACCTACATGGTTGTTTTCATCCAGCGGATCGCCGATACTCAGTTGCTTATATGCGGCAACCAGTTTCTTTTTAAAAGCATCATACACCTTTTCGTGAATGATAAGCCTACGCGTAGTCGTACAACGCTGACCAGCCGTACCTACTGCACCGAAAACTGCAGCGCGCATAGCGATGTTGAGATCTGCATGTTCGGAGATGATGATGGCATTGTTACCGCCAAGCTCGAGCAAGGGTCTGCCAAGGCGTGCTCCCACTGCTGCGCCCACAGCCTTGCCCATGCGGGTAGAACCTGTAGCTGATACCAGAGGGATACGTTCATCATGGCTCATCCATTCGCCCACTTCTCTGCCGCCTACGATCAATCCGTTGATACCCTCAGGCACTCCGTTTGCCTTCAGCACATCGGCTACTATCTTCTGACAGGCAATAGCAGTAAGTGGTGTTTTCTCACTGGGCTTCCATACGCAGGTATCGCCGCAAACCCAGGCTATAAATGCATTCCAGCTCCATACAGCAACCGGAAAATTGAACGCACTGATGATGCCTACCACACCAAGCGGATGCCATTGCTCGTACAGACGATGCAAGGGACGCTCGCTGTGCATGGTAAGTCCGTACAACTGGCGGGAAAGCCCTACAGCAAAATCGGCAATGTCTATCATTTCCTGCACTTCACCCCAGCCTTCCTGCAGGCTTTTACCCATTTCGTATGACACAAGAC
>OFIS01000166.1_pt1 | contig 67687 bp, 58 predicted proteins | sample 1775071 | NCBI WGS metagenome assembly OFIS01 (sample SAMN08195774, study PRJEB24354) | sludge metagenome | isolation source: sludge from phenol fed wastewater aerobic bioreactor C | place: India: Nagpur | collected 2016-09-17
ACATCAAATTCTTCCTGTTCAGGTTATCTAAACTCTATGCGTAGGAAAAGCATCCCCCAGGAATTTTACTTGATCCCTAAGTATGCGTAGTATTTGAAAGCAGCGCTTTCGGCTTTACAAACGGTTCATCATTTAGCGCTTCCCAGGTTGTTGAGCTTTTTACTGAGCTCTATAAGCCCCGCTTTTTGTAGAAAATCATCGGCAATGGCTTTCAGTTCCTGCAACGTTTCAGCAGGAGCAATTGATAACAAGCCTGGATTTGTTTCGCCTGCTTTTGCCACCAGCCCACGCTCTAAAATAGGATTCAACAACAGTACATGCTTTTTCGAAATTCTCAGGTCGTTCTTTACTTTATCATTCATTCCCGGGATACTTAAAATAGTATCGTACACCTTAGCTACATCTTTTGTTGTAAGCATAAACAAAGTTTTATTAAATCATCAATTACTACCAGTCAAAATTACATGGGCAACTCAAATTTATCCTGCTTAGAATATGATGAGGATATATGAATGATATACCAGCTTTTTACCTTCGCATCGAAGAGCTGAAATTGTGTAATAAGAAATGTGTGAGCTATGAACCTGAGGGACAAAACGCTTTCTATTAAGGAAGCTAAGGAAATGGATCTGGTGGATTATCTTTCTACGTTAGGGGATAAGCCGGGAAAAGTAAGCAATAATGACTACTGGTACCTATCGGACTTAACAAGGAGTCATCGGTGTAATCTGCCATTTGCATCTATTAAAACCACGGGTCTTTTCCCTGGTTTTGGTAACTAATGGCTTATAAGGAATACCATTATATTGATCTTGCTTTTCAGGAATAAAGGCTGCCAATTTATAGGAGCATTTCTTAATCTTAGCTGATTCTCGAATTTTCTTTATCTCTTTGCATCCTGATTACTGGTTAACTTATCTTTAAGTTCCTGAATAACTATCTCATAGTTTTTAAGATTACTATCTGCTATTTGAATATTGTTTTCAAAAAGTTTGATTGTTTCATTTTTGCCAATTAGAAGTTTGTAATTTTTACCCTGCCAATTTTTTGATACAACAGAATCAGCTAGTGAAGAAGAATGTGGTTGCTTTCTTGATGTGCCGGAGTAATTATTTTTACCTTGATTAAATAGCAGTAAAGACCCTAAAATAAATACACCCGATATAATGGCTATTAGAATAGGTTTTTTTTGAAATTTCTTCTCTTTGGTTTGCTCCGGTATTTTTGGAGACAAATTATCTGTAACACTGGCATGCAGGATGTAACCTTTTTTGGGTACAGTTTCTATTATTTGTTTGTCGGAGTCGCCAAGTGCCTTTCTCAAAAAAGAAATCCCCTGGTTCAGGCCATCTTCTGCGCCACCGTAATTGTTCCATATTTTCGAAATGAGCATTTCTCTACTTACCAGCTTCCCCTCATTTTTTGCAAGAACGCATAATATTTCAATTAACCTCGGCTCTAACTTAGTTTGAGTTCCTGTCTCATTATGGGTGAGCAGGTTAAGCGAAGCATCTACCGAAAAGGTATTATTCAGTACAAAAAACATATGCTCCATGATAATCTTTTATCAAATTTACCAAATACAGGTTGATTAAGAAGCATCTATAGCTAAACAAAAGGTTTTCTATAGTAGCAAAATGTCAAAGCAGGGGTAGTATTGTATCTCAAAAAATAATTAAAATGAAGCTGAAAGTCCTGCTTCCCTTTTTGCTCACTGCAACAATTTCATTTGCCCAAAACAGCGCTGGAAGATTAGACAGTTTGTTTAATTCACTGTACAGTTATGGGCAGATTAATGGAAACGCTCTTGTTGCAGAAAACAGTCAGTCTGTTTATCAAAAGTCATTCGGGTACGCAAACTTTAAAACCAAAACGCTTAACACTGAAAACTCAGGATTTTCTTTGGCTTCGGTTTCAAAAGTATTTACGTCAACGGCTATCCTGCAACTGAAAGAAAAAGGAAAATTGGCGCTGGACGATAATGTGATTAAATACTTTCCAGACTTTCCATATCCTGCAATTACCATCAGGCATTTGCTCACTCACACATCGGGTTTGCCAGAAATTGAAATTTTCAGGCAACAAATACAGGAAAATCCAAATAAGATTTTTACAAACAAGGATTTGTTGCCAACCTTAAAAAATGTGAAGAAATCTTTAAGCTTTAAACCCAATGACAAATACCAATACACAAATACCAACTACATTTTATTGGCCTTGCTTGTAGAAAAAATATCAAAAATTCCTTTCCAGGAATATTTGCAAAAAAACATTTTTAATCCAGCCAAAATGACAAACACTTATTTTCAAAAAGACATCTCGAAAATGGGGAATAAAAACCGGGTGGTTGATTATGATTATCCATTTCTTTTTTCTACTGAATTAGAAAATGTGGATAGTTTAAAAAACTACAGGATCAGGATGTTGAATTTAAGCGGTTTTGTTGGCAATGGTAATATTATAACAACTGCTACAGATCTATTAAAATTTGACCAGGAGCTTTATGGAGAAAGATTGCTCAGGCAATCTTCATTGAAAGAGGCGTTTACCCCAAACAAATTAAATAATGGCCAAACCGTAGAAACAATCCTGGGAGGAGAAAAAGCCTCATACGGTTTGGGTTGGTTTATTTTTGCAGATAGCTCTTCAGGAAAAATTGTGGGCCACACAGGAGGTGTACCAGGTGCTTTAAGTATTTTACTAAGAAATATTGACAAAAGGCAAACTGTTATTCTTTTTGACAACGCATTTGATAAGACTCTTTATAAAACTGGCGTTAACGCAATAGGCATTCTTAACAACAAACCTATTTCACCCACTAAACAGTCTTTGACAAAAGTATATGGCAGCACTTTGGTTGACAAAGGCATTGACGCTGCTTTTATAAAATTTCAGGAATTGAGAGACGATTCTTCTCATTATTATTTAAGTGAGGAAGATATGAACGACCTGGGGTTACAACTGCTGTATGAACCAACATTTGACGGGCATAATGAGCTTGCTCTGGAAGTATTAAAACAAAACACTTTGTTGTTTCCAAACAGTTTTAATACGTATGACAGTTATGGCGAAGCATTGGCAAAAGTGGGAAAGAAAAACGAAGCGATTTTTATGTACTCAAAGTCAATTAAACTCAACCCCGGCAATGAAGGCGGAAAAAAGATGCTGGAAGAGCTTTTGAAAAAATAGAAAATTTGCGCACAGATTCCTCGAACCTTAATGTCGCTTAATGCAAAAAGTAGCTCCAAGCGTTTCAGTCTCGAACCTGTTGGTGGGCTCCATGCTGGACTTTTCAGGAAAATGACAACATTTTACGGTATTAACTGACATGGAAAAGTTCGATGTTTTGGGGGGAATCATCTTATATTCTGGTTTATATATTGATGAAATAACATTTTGAAAGTGTGCAGTCCTGGTTTGAGTGCAATCGACATGAAACCATCCTGCAGTTGTTGCACACAGGCAGATAAGTTAAACAAGCATTTAGATACAAAACCATTAAGGGAAAAGATAAAAGAACTTAGTGAAAATATAGGTCAATAAAATTTTAATAGCCACTGATATTAGCCGAAGATTTTTGTCTTCGGCTTTTTTATTTTTTTTATGGCATGCCCCTTCGGGTCGGTTCATTCTGCAGACCTGCCAAATGGCATCCCAACAACCTATATACTTTCCAACAGACCGGATTATTCCTGCTCAAATTATATGAAAAAAACATTGCTGAATCCCGGCTGTATTGCCCCTGCCGATCGGATCATCCCTGTTGAAGCTGTGTCAGGTATGCCGAAATTCTTAAAAATTATACATAATCGCTACACCCTCGTACCAAACCTCCGGGAAATCTATTGTGAGGCTGTTTTGATAGCTTCCTGATTCCAGCGTTTTCTTTAAGCGAAGCGATTGTCTTGAACCGTTCTTAATATAGGCAGCCGTTATCGTATATCTGCCGATCGGTATGTCTAATAATTTCCCATAAGAATCTGTATTAGGCAAACCTGTATGTAACTTTAAAACAGCACCATCAGAGCCATCAATCAACTTTCCTACAGGGGTAAGCGTGTATTCAATGTTTTCTTCATCAGGAATATAAACCCCTAATTCTGAATTAATCTCAATATTTGATCCATAATATCCCTGATCAGGCATTTTACCCGAAAGTTTCCAGGCAAAATTCCTTACGGCTCCTTCATTGCTGAACACATCGTCTTTATCAGGATGCAATGGTAAGCGGTAAGTTTTACCGTTATAATTTTTTTCCAGGTAAGCAGAAGCATGATAGGTTCCGACCTTGCCAATTTTTATTCTATAGTTGCCTGATTCATCCGTTTTGCCTACATAAGAAATGGCAGTTCCCACCAAAGTATTTTCAATGGTCACTTCTACATTTGCCAGCGCATTGCCTTTGGTATCTACTATCTTTCCGGTCGCAAAGCCGCCCTCACTGCCAGAACCACCGTCGCCCTTTTTACAGGATGTCATCGTTACCAGTAAACAGATGACATTCAGTAATAAATATTTCTTCATTTTTGAGTGATTTATAGGGTAAAAATATTAGCTTCCTAAATAGCAAGCAGCATATAGTCGATAGGTAGCAACGTTTATCGCTATACAACACGGATTGTCGATTAACCGCAGCTTTTTTGATTTGTAAACGTTCAGGAATAACTGTTGCAGGGTGCTTGTTGTAACGATTCTCTAGTCATTTTTTTTCTGTCTGAACAAAATAAAGAAACATAATGATCTGATGGAAATGAGGTAAGCAGACACTTTCATCACTCAAATCCATGTTTTTGTCGATATATGTGGAAAATCTAACCGGGTATCGGTTCCCTTTGCGGTATTTTCGCAGGTAAGAATTAGAGTAGTTCTTTTACAAACACTTATACGCTTTCGTTTTGGTCGAAAGGCTTTTGAGAATCTTGAATATATTTTGTACCCGGAATTTTTTGCATTTTTGCGTCAGTAGAGTGTCAGCTAACGGTTTAGTCGTGATAGTCAGGCTGTATTTGAAATACGTTGGCCAACAACTAAAGCCGGATAGGAGAAAAAAGTTGAATACAAATTCGTCGACCCGCCTAGTGCCAACCTGAATGTTAGCTGCTGTTTACGTCTGTTATAAGCTGCCAGACTCGGGCCAGTTTTTCCAATGTGTATTCGCTTCTAATGTAGGTTTATAATAAGATATGTCGCCAGTTGCAATAACTTTTGCAATCATTTGCCATGTTTCATATGAACTTGGTCGGTTTTCCTGATATTGATTTTGATTATACTCACCTGTTTTTTTTCTTGTTCCCTAAACATGTGTACAAACGTTTCATAGTCTAAAGGGTATTCACCGTCAACAAGATTTCTATTGAACTCATAAGTTGTGTGCAGTTGTTCATCACTCATTGTTGGCTGAACTATTTCATCGAAGTCGCGATGATGCCACTCATCAATGACAAATAATTTTTCTAGTCCTTTCGGTATTGATTTATAAAGCTCTTCGTCTGATGCTCTGAATAAGTCACGGTGTTTTATTGTAAGTAGTCTGCCGGCTTCTTCCAATGAAATCTTCCCTGGTTCATATTCTTTCAGGTCAATTCCTGCATTCAGATACTCTTTCTTGTCGTGTGTAAGTTCAATTTGCATGCCCCTGATATTCCAGATTTTTGCATCAGGCTTTAGAGCTTCGCCGTCAACTGTATTGTTGAAGTCATCCCATTCAATCGGGTAAACTGTGTAATAGTTTGTGTCTTGCCCGTTATAATGTTCCAAATTGGTTAAGCAGTTCCCGAAATAATATATGTCCAGCATAATGCCGCCGCCTCTTGGGTTGTAACCTAATCGTTCTGCTGCAATTGCCCATCTGTCATTGTCACCTTTGAAAATGTTAAGCCGGCTGTCTATAAGATATGAATAGACATGACCTAAGTCTATAAACTGGCAATAAAATCCCAATTTGTAATTGTCAAGCTGTGCAAGAATTTGTTCTTCTGTCAACATAGTGATAAGATAAGGCATGTGATTTATAATAGCAGCCAGCGTTTATCAGCTTTATGTTGGAAAGGGCATCAGAAATACGTCCGCCAGAACTGCTGCCTGCTTTTTGGAAAAAAAAATATTAATAACTAAAGCCCGCTTTGTCTAAAGAATAATCTTGATTATCAGAATAGTAATAATCTTTTTATTGTTACGCATAAATAATGTTGCGTTCTTCAAATGCCGATAACGTATTAGTGCCTGCAAGCTACCTGATATCAAAACGCGTAAATCTTTTTCCGTTGAAACGATAAATGCCATCATGGACTGCTATAAAATATAGCAACCATACGTCTCAGTATGGCATAGTTTGTTGGCCGTAACATAAGGTATGTAAAATATAGAATTTTCGTGAAATGCCCAATGGCGTTTCACCAGTCAGTTTGCCGGAAACCAGCAGGCCCGGGTAATGCTACCCGGCATTTAAAAGCCCGATATCTTTTTACCTGCCGCAGAGATAAAGCGGGTAATTATCCATTTGGGTATCATTTTATACAATTGCAGTAATGCCATTACCAGTAATGTAATACCAACCAATACACTCAGCCATTCCTGCTGTTGACCGGGCAAGTCTACCAGGTAATGTGCCATAGTGCCATATACTATAAATGCCAGGGCGGTGCCCGTCCCGATTGCTGTAATGAAACAGTTATACGAAGATGATTTTTCATCCAGTATTTTCCTGGATTTCAGCACTGTGGCCCAGCCAATCCAAAACGGCAGATGGAGCGGATTGATTGTACTCAGCAACAGCCCTGCTGCTATGGGGTATAAATTGAGAAACGGAAGTGCAACACTGAAATGATGCGCTTTATATGCCGCGGTAAGTGTATGGATGGCCAGCAACAGCAATACTACGAAGGTAAGCAGGTTGAATAGTTTGTAGTAGTGTTTTAATCCTTCCAGTTTCTTTACCGCGCTGAGCGAAATGCGTACAAGCAGTATTTCTACAGCTATAGCGGCAACTGAAAATTCAATTGCCGCCGGCAGGTCATGCCTGAGCATATAGTTTGCCACGCTAAGATTTAAAGTGCCCGGAGGCAATGAACCTGCAAAACTGATGGCCATGGCCCAACAAAATAATTTTGTATTGCCCTTCATACTCTTACCATCTGTTTTAAATGTTTATAATGTTCCCGGATCATCTTTATACCAGCAGTTGTTGTCATGAAAGAAAGATCACTTTGCCGGGCATTCACCCGACTGATCTTGTATAAAATATGCCAATGTTTGCAGATCTCTTTCCAGGCATACAGCAATGAGTTGGCCGGGTCGTAAATATGTGTAGGTTCGCTGCCCGCGCCATTTAGTTCAATAATATAAAATTTTTTCCCTTCCTGCATTTCTTCCCAGCTATTGAATTTGATGTCTAAGCGGCCATAATAAAACCCCGGTATCTGTTGGCATATACTGTCTATTGCACGGGTTAACATGTCAGTTATTCTGTAATTAAGGTTTATAAACCTGGCTCCCCGGCTATGATTACCATAAGGAACCAGGGTGATTTTTTCTCCATTAGCCGGTATCGTTTTAAGAAAATCGCCGTAAGTGAATGTCAGATCAGATAATTGTAATAAGAACCGGTCTTCCTGTTTCAACAATGTCCTGATACTTGATTTGCCATCTCCTGTCACTGCCAGGAACTCTTTTCCCACAATACCGGAAATATGCCCCTTTTCCTCACCGGGAATACGGTAATAAAAAATTCCTGCTTCCTGTTTATAGGGTACAAATTCCTGTAATAAGAAATCAACTTTGCTGCGGCTGCTGTATATATTTAATTCCTCTTCAGATTGCAGCAGCTTTACCTGTTTGCCTTTCTCTCCCATATCCGGTTTTGCAATTACAGGGAACGACAATTTGCCATTTTTCAATGCCGTTATAAGTTCAGCAACAGGTTGTCCGGGTTTACACAGTATAGTACGGGGGTAGTATTGTTGCGGTATTAGCTTATAAATATCACTTTTCTTTTCCTGCACAAAGCCAGAGTATGCTATGCCGGGATTGGCCGCGCTAAAGAAGAATAGTGAACGGGCTTTAATGCTTAGCCAGCACCAATACAGGTAGGGCGCAGCATATACCACATGGCTGGGCCAGTACTCCCAGTTACGCAGCCTGATCTTTGCTTTTTTCAGGTACCAGTATGTTCTTTCAAAAATGTTTTCTCTTTTTTCTTGTTGTTGACAGGTAAACAATTTTACTGTATTTATGCCGGTTAATAAGTCCAGGTAATTCGTTTGCAATTGATCTGCACTCACAAATATGGAAGTAATGCTGACGGTGCGCATTCTATTGTCTCTGTTTATTACCAGGCCATTGTAAGGGTCGCCATGGCCTGCATACTGATGAAATTGCATGATCTTTGTCGTAGTTACATGACTGGTAGAAGAAAAAAAGTTAAGGAACCAGAACTTCCTTTTCTGCGCAGCCGTACTATCATACAATGTAGCTGAAGACCAGATATGTGGTTGAGCAGCATTCAATGAAACACAGTATTTGTTTACGCCGTCCCAGCGGCATTCCCATAGTTGCTGCTTACTGGTAATCACTAATGTAAATGGTTCTATATTGGCGAGGTTTATTGTGGCAAACCTGTTGCATGGACTGGGATGTTCTATGATCTCTAAAAAAATCAATCCCCGGCTTTTCCTGTAGGTCAACTGGCGTATATGTTTGGCAAACGCACCATTGAGTAACACGGCGGCATCACCATTTTCTTTCAATGCTATCCAACTGCCGGCAGCATCCTGGTCTTTCGGGTAGATCAGTCTGCAACTATTGCTGGTATATTGCTCTGGCGGCAGTGCATGGCTGCGCAGTGTACTTTCATCCCTGTTGGAAGTGAGGTACACACCTTTGGTAGTTGGTATGTAAGTTACTGTGCACATGTTTTCCTGTATTTTATGGTAGAAACGCCAACTCCGAAACCTTCCGGCAACTCAACTTCTGACACTGCATACACTGCTATTTTTAAAAGCGCCATATGATGTACCGTGTGTTCAATATTATACATCAGTTCCCGTTGGTAACTGGTAGATATCCGGGCTGGTATTTGCCCGCCGGTATTGTAGCCTGCTTCCAGTACCAGTAGTTTATCTGGTTTTTTAATGCCTGCTGCTATTGTTAACAGTTGCTGTATGGCGCAACTGCGTTGGGTTTCTGTTTCATGATCTCTTTTCCGGGCATCATAACTGATATAGCCTGTTGTATAGCCTTTTTCCAGTTCCTGATAAAATTCAATAATGTGCCTCGTATGCTGACCAACGGATGCATTGGACAACACGGGGATTTTTCTGACGTATTGCTCATCTGTAAGTTTTTCCAGAACTTTTTTCAGTTGGTAAAGCAGGTCAGTGGCCGGCTCTGTTATTCTGTTGATCATAATGTTCTGTTTTTTTGAAAAGATGGAGTATGTGCAAGAGTTGTGATTTATGCATGACGAATAGCATAAAGCAGCAGACAAATACCAGCAATGCATACATAAACAAAAGCCCCGAATCTCCCTGTACTGTTACTCCTAATTTTGTAAGGTGAAAAAATAAGGCACCGCCCATCAGGCCCATTCCCGCCACAGCACCCAATGCAGTAGTGCGGGGCCACAGGATAAGGATGGAAGCAATCAGCTCCAGTATACCAATGCCAATCCGGCCCCAGGGTTCCATACCCAGTTTGGAGAAAATGTACACCGATTCCGGGGCAGCAGTAAACTTAAAGAACAGTGTCTGCAACATGATTCCTGCTGCCACAATCCTGCATATCAGGCTAATGACTTTTTTGTATCTGATGCTCATACGGCATGTTGTGTGTGGTTCTGACAAAGGGTTCACTATTTCTGTTGTTTTACTGCGGGCCATTGTTGATCTGCCTGCTCTATAAACCTGGTCTGGTCTTTCAGCCACGACTGTTTTACTTTCATGGTGAAATTGAAATAGAGCTTATCGTTTACAATGGTCCAGGTTTCTGCCTGGGTTGGCGCTTTATGGCCTGCTGCAGTACCGTATGCACAGTATCCGCCATATTGCGGTGCATAATGTGCCGGATCGGCCTTGAATGCTTCCATGTTTTCTGCAGATGAAAAAAGCCATTGTACATCTTTGTAGATATAGGCCAGGCTGTCGAACCCTTTTACCGGTTTGGATTCTTTAAAGAAAGCTACAGCGTCGTATCCGTTAATAGCTATACCGTTAACGGTAAATACTTCATTGGCCTGAGCGTTTGCGCTGCATACGGAAAAAAATGCCAGCACCATTGCAAAAAAAGTTTTTTTCATTTTCTTATTTTTATTGAGTGGTCAGTTGTTGACTGGATCAGTGAATGAATTTGCTCCAATTCCGGTCGGCATTGGCATTTAACTGCACTTCGTCTTTATTCCAGCTTTTGAGGGTGTTATTAAAATACTTGTTGTAAAACAGGTATAGTTTGCCGTTAACGATCTTAAACGTTTCCGGATCTATTTCCACTTTTTCACCTTTGGCTCCCATAGCATAGGCACACCAGCCACCATATTGCGGTTCATACTTCATGGGGGCTGCTTTAAAAGTTTCCCTGTTTTGCGCAGTAGAAAAATAATACGTAACCCCTTCGTATGTGATGCTGATCTCTTTTTTGCCCTTTGTTGCTTTATTGCCGGTGAAGTAGGCAACAGGGTCGTAGCCTTCTATGGCAAGCCCGGATTTACTGAGGTTAAATTGTTGTATGCGCGCGTTGACTGTTTGCGCAGAGCTGCCGGCTGAAAATGCAATCAGCAACCATGATGCGATAATTAGTATTTTCATATTCCTTGTTTTAATTGAGTAAAAAACTGTATTGAATATTGGCCACGAAACTCCTGGTAAGCCCGTCTGCACGTATCTCTCTTACAATAAAAGGTGTGGCTGCAATCAGTTCAAGGACCGATTTGTTTTTAAATTGCCCGCTTATCGTAACAGTTCCGTTAAGGGTAAGCCCTTTTGAGCCATCAATACTTACCCTGTTATTAAGCCGGTCTTTATAGGTATCGTTTCCCAGGTGGTAAATAGCCAGCAGGCCGGGCTTTATTGTAACACTTTTACCTGCGCTGAACATATAGCCTGTGCGTAACAGCAAATCCGGTTTTCTCCGGAAATAATTGGCTGGCGCAAAACTTTCAGCACGCTTGTTATTGTACTCATCAGGAAAAAAAGTGTTGCTGTTGTGTTGTATTACAGGAATCTGGATACCGGTATTAAACTCCCAGTGTTGATGAGCCATATAATTAATACCCAGTATAACATCATAGGTGCCCAGGCTGGATTGATAATCCAGCGGCAATGAAAGACCGTTATTGCCTTTCTGACCTGAGCGGGTAAAAGGTATTTTAACACCTGCCAGTAAATGCAGTTGATCTGTATTGCTTTGATTGGCCGTGTAGGTGGCCAGGCCATAAAGATCTCCGGGGCTAAAATAACTTCCTAAAAAACCACTGGCATAAGTGGCCGTAACCTTTCCCTGAAAAGAAAAGCGTGTGCTGACTGACCGGCTGTATTGCAGATAAGGATTGAAGGTAAAGGTTTGCTCTTCACCTGTTCCAATATTGCTTCCGATGCTGATCTGCTGTTTCTTTTTTGCGGATGGATTAACATTTTTCAAAATCATTAAACTGCAAAAACCGGCATCACTGCAGCCTTGTGCGTTTGATCTGCCGGTGGCAGCTATTATTGCAGGGAATGCAAGTAAGAAAAGGTATTTATTCATATACTTCCTGTGTATAATTGTACCGTTTAGGCTGGGTTAAAAACCAGGCCCGGAGTTGAATACCCGGTGTTTTACATGTAGCCGGTCGTGGTTCCTTCTTTTATTGCAGCGTTATTTTAACAATGCTGCTGAACGGTGGCAGTGTTGTAAATGAATTGGGATTGGGTACAGCTTCTATTGGTTTGCTCTCGGTAAGCGGCGTACCGGCCAGGTTGAACTGGGTTATTCCTGCACCTGGAAATTGATTGACCGCTGTTCCATTATCAAACAGGCCTATAGATGCAGATACATCTCCCTTTTGGGTAGCGTCGATATCGTTACCGGTTGAAGCAAAGAACCAGTCATTAGAAAAGCCGTACATGGTTGCAACAGCAATTCTGTCTCCGGGCATTATGTTCAGCAACTGAGAAACTTTACCACCATCCGCTCCATTGATCCTGGGAAGTAATACGGTAGTGGATGGGGCTTTTAACACATACACACTTTTTACTCCTGCTTTACTTTTCAGTGCTGCGGCCAGAATGTCGGCGTTGCCTTGTTGCGCCAGTTCTTTCAGGCCTTCACCCCGGTCGTTTTCGCCGGTTTTATAAAAGGGGTTCTGAATACCGCTGTAAACAACTACCAATACCGGCGATAATGGTGTAAAAATGCCTGTTTGTCCTGTTAAATAGGTGTTTAATACAGTATTGTTGCCAGCTTCTGAAAGATCGGTAAGCCCGTTGGCTGTAGGTTTGCCGGATGAATAGATGGGTTCTGGCAATAGCAGGTTCCCGCCAACTATGTATGATATAGCCCATACACCCGGGCTAAACGGCGTTTCATTGGCCGTGCCCGCCGAATTGTTCATGATTGTGGCGGTAAATGTAGAGTTGCCATTGTAAACAAGTGAAACCTTCATTAGCTGCGGAGCAGGCAGGTATTTGTTGCCATAATCATCAGTGCCGGATACTTCCCTGATATTTTTAACAGTGGCTTCTGCTGTTCCGGGATGTGTAACGGCCATACCAGGCGTCTGGTTAACACGTGTGCCATTATCCCACAATCTTACCTGGTCTGATACATCGCCGGTTATTGGCGTACCATCGTCATTGTACAACCTGATACCGGGGTTCAACGGAGCAAAAAACAGGTCGTTGCTCCAGCCATACATACTGGCAAAGGTAAGACGCTGGTTTTTTGCGGCTGAAAAGGTCACAGAAACCGATTGCCCGGGAAGAATGACCGGTGGTGTACCTGTGCCTGCAAAGGTACCTGACTCTGCAAGCGGTTTGCTGTTTAATACATTTTCAATGGAAATGGTGCCGGGTTGGGTTGCATTGTTGTTATCCTTTTTGCAGGAGGCCAGCAATATACCGCCGGATAGTATTACCAGAGCTTTCAGATTGTTCTGTATCATCTGTTTGATTTTTTGATAGAACAAAGAAAGAAAGACGGTATCCCAAAGTGATTGCAGAAGTATAACAAAAGTATCACAGCGTTGCCCGCATGGTTTTTTTGCTGAATTTTGAGGAAATTTAAGGTCAATAGGAAACTATGAACAGGGTATTGTTACTGGAAGACGATCTGAACATTGTAGAACTGCTGACCATCCACCTGCAGGATCTGGGTTGTGAAACGGTTGCTGCAATGAACGGCCTGCAGGGCCTTACTATGGCAACTGATCAGCCGTTTGACCTCATTATCCTGGATATTATGCTTCCGGGTATGAATGGAATAGATGTTTGCCGCAGGTTCAGGCAAACAAACCGGCATACTCCTATACTGATATTGTCTGCCAAATCAGAAGAGATTGATAAGGTGGTAGGACTGGAAACAGGTGCTGATGATTATCTTACCAAGCCTTTCAGTGTACGGGAGTTTATTGCCAGGGTAAAGGTGATCTTCCGGAGAAAAGAAGACCAGCTTATTATTCCCGATACAACTTCCGTTTCACCGGTTATACGGTTTGCAGGTCTGGAGATTGATACTGATAAAAGAAAGGTTACACTTAATGGAAACCGGGTAGATCTGTCACCGCGTGAGTTTGACCTGATCACCTTAATGGCTTCCAATCCCGGAAAAAGCTATAGTCGTAAACGGCTCCTGAACCTGGTATGGGGATATGATTTTGAGGGCTATGAACATACCGTAAATTCTCATATTAACCGGTTGCGGGGTAAAATCGAGAAAGACATTTCCAATCCTGAGTTTATATTAACCACATGGGGCGTGGGTTACCGGTTCAATGAAGAATTATAAAACAAGTATATGTCAGTAAAAACGATAAAAGGCAATTTGTTATTCTGGAAAATAGCTGGTGTATTTTTCATTTTACTGATCATACTGGGATTTATATTTACACTGATAGCATCTGGTTTATCGAGATCCTATTATACCATGGCGCACCAGCAATTGTATGGAAATGTTGCATCACACCTGGCCAGCTTTACCCGCCCGATAAAGAACGGGCAACCCGATACTGCCGTTACGCATGATATCATTCATTCCATCATGGTTGCCAATCCAAGCGTAGAAGTTTATTTACTGGATACTACCGGAAAAATTACCGATTATGTAGTGCCCGATAAATCGGTGCGTCAGCTACAGGTAAATATAGCGGTAGTGAAACAATGGCTGGCTGTTAAGAACGGAGAGCGGCCTTTGGGAGATAACCCCAAGCAGCCCGGTGAACAAAGCATTTTTTCTGCAGCGCCGGTGTATGAAAACGGAAAGCTGGCTGGCTATGTGTATGCGGTATTGTCCAGCGAAACGCAGCGGAAAATATTAAGCGCGCTCAACAGCGATCTGTCATATCAGTTGGGTAAATATATCTTCTTTTGTGCCTTACTGATTGCTCTTGTGGTAGGTGTTATTACTTTTTTCCTGATTACAGACAGCATTTGCCAGATTGCAGTGGTGGTACGGAGGTTTAAGGAGGGCGACTACACTGCGCGTATAGAAGGGTATGCTAAAGGCAACCTGGGAACGCTTACTTCTACATTTAACGAAATGGCAGATGTTATTGTAGACAATTTTGATAAGATCAGCGCAACCGACAAATTCCGCCAGGAACTGATTGCCAATGTTTCTCATGATCTGCGTACACCTTTGTCTATTATGCAGGGGTATGTTGAAACATTGATGATCAAAAAAGACAATCTTACAGAAAAGGATAAAAGTAAATATTTAGCTATAGTGCTGGAAAGCTCAAAAAAATTATCCTTGCTGGTAGAACAGTTATTTCAATATGCTAAATTGGAAGCCAACCAGGTAGAACCAGAGAAAGAACAGTTCCTGCTTAATGAACTGGTGTCAGATATACTGGTTGCCTACCAACTGAAAGCAAAGGAAAAGAACATTACCCTTAATCTTGATACAACGGGCACCCTGCTTCCTGTTTTTGCTGATATTGCCCTTACAGAGAGAGTTTTACAAAACCTGATTGACAATGCCTTTAAGTTCACGCCCAATGGCGGCACCATTAACATCCGGTTAGTACAAACGGATACAGGTATAGAAGTACGTGTTACAGATACAGGTATAGGCATTGCACCGGAAGAACAGGCTTATATTTTTGAGCGGTATAAACAACTGGATAAAGATGAATTGCCTAAAAAGGGAATGGGTATCGGGCTTGCTATTGTTAAGAAGATACTTGAACTGCATCAATCAACCATACAGGTAACCAGTACACCGGGCAAAGGCGCTGCATTCTGGTTTGTGCTGCCGGTTTTGTCAAAAGGTAATATATAGGAAGTGAAAAGTGGTCGGCAGGTTATTTACAGATATTATTACAGCATGTTTTGAACAATTTTCTTTTCTTTCCCCCTGATTCAGCTATTTCAGAAATCCTTGTGCCAGGTAATAACCATCGCCAGTAACGGTCAATGGCATTGAAACAGCCATTAAAACAATTGTCCGGTTGAATAGGCCAGAATAAGCCAATAGCCTGGCAGTAACAGCCGGATTGGCGGTATCGTAAGCGATGGTAGCCTCCTCGCTAATCAGGGTAACTGCATAAATCCCGAGTACACAAAAATGCTTTTTGAAATCGTTTGTGTGTCATATCCTGGGTGCCTGCTTTAGTTTAACAAAACGGACAATCTGTATATGGGAATAATTTATCCCACCGTTTAATAATAATTTTTTCTGCAAAGTATTTCCAGATTTCTTTAACAGTAGGATGGGGGGTATAGAAAATTCCGTTCCCCCCTATAAATGTTGCTGCCTTTTCTATGTTATCAATCTCCTGTCGTTCAACTAGTTCCTTTTTTGAGAAGCGACTTTCCGCGTTGATTCCTGCATGATGATTTTTAGTAAGCTTATATTTTTGTTCAAGCAAAGTGGCCAATTCAATCATTAATGATATTGTTGTCCTGGTATTATATTCTTTATAAATGGTGGTGATCAGTTTTGGATTAAACGATGGAGGATTTTTAAACGCTTCCCAAAGGATGTTTAACGTATCATAGGGCACTCCCTCTTTCAGTGAAAAGTTTGAATCAATGTAATTTCGTTCATCTCGTTTTATTATCGGCTCCAGATGTACCCAGAATTGAGAAATCCGGCTTTCTATCTCTAGATCGAGCTGCCTGATTTTTGTTTCCTGCTCAGCGGTTATTTTCCTATCCTCTTTATACTCGTTAAACAGGTAAGTGAAAACGCCAATAACGATTGTTGATAAAAACCATAATCCAAGTCCGGAATTTAAAAATGTCCAAATAGAATTTGATTTATGCTTATTGTCTGATAGAGATCTCCGCACCTCATCTCTATAGATCTCTTCAGCTTTCAGTTTTAATTTTTCTTCGTCCGTAAGCATGGTTAGTAAGGTTTAAAAAGTTACCGCCAACACAACTTTCTCATTGACATGGCGCAAATACACAGTCTTCAGGCACCGAGATTACTAAAACCTGAAGAAATAATCAATGCTCTTTTCACCCTTTTTAATTGTAATTATACCTGGAAAGTGACCAGGATGCCTTTTCGCATTGACAATCAACCCGGTATTGAAATTCTTCGTTCTGCCGCCTTCTACTTACCCGACAGTCCGGTTCATTCACTGATACTCATTACTTAAATCTTACTCTTTCATTATAATTCCAGCATATTCATCCGTATTTCCTTTGTATATAACCCTTAGTTTATACGCTTTTAATACCTGCCAATACCCTGTGATACCCCTTTTAATACCAGACAAAACACGATTAAAACAGGGACAAATACCTTATTGCTTATTCCGGTACCCGATCAATTCTATAATACATGTTAAAAATGAGCACTGTGTACGTACCAGTAGTACCCTGGCTGCTATCGCAGATGAACAGGTGAAGAAGGATATGTATTTTTAATAGGTATTCCTGTATTGGCGAAGCATCTGTTTTTTCAACAAAACGATCTTGTATGGCAAAGTTACCAGGAGGTATTTTCGGTCCCTTTTATGGCAAAGCCGGCAATGTGGTAGGTACAAAATGGAAAGACCTGAATGTACTCCGTGCAGCTCCCGGTAAAAAGATCAAACCACCTACACCGCAACAACTGCTACAGCAACAGCGTTTTGCCCTGATGAGCAAAGTAATGCGGGGTATGAATAACTTACTGGCTTTCTCTTTCCAGGCTTATGCAATCAATAAAAGCGGGTACAATTGCGCCCTGCAATACAATCTCCGCAATGCTATTACCGGCAATGCTTCCAGTCCCGAAATCAATTATCCTACCTTGCTGGTAAGCCGTGGAGATCTGCCTGCTGCAACTGCAGAACCGGCAAGGTCTGTAACGGCCCGGGAAATTATTTTTTCATGGACAGACAATTCCGGACTCGGTATTGCTAAAAGTGATGATCAGGCCATCCTTGTCTGCTACGATCCTGTTATGAATGTTTGTGTATTTGACCGTACTACTACATGCAGGGGAAATGCCGGCGGCATTTTACAGATACCTCATTTCAACAATACAACAGTACATACCTGGCTGGCTTTTGTAACGGCCGATCCTAAAGAAATAATTTCCGATAGTGTTTATACAGGGGCGGTAACGGTAAATGTGTAAAGCAGTCTGTGCAAAATAAAATTGTACCACCAGCTAACTGCCACGTTGCCCGTTTTGTTTTTTCTTCTGTATACAGGTTTAAAAAAGGCCATGTTTCCCTGAGCAGCAGACAGTTGCCACATGCAATCGATAGCCGGGAGGTAATCAAACCACGGTACTGTAAAACCCCTGTTCATTTTTGTTAAAGTACTGCCTTGAACTTTCACCTTGTACATGACAAGCTATTCTTTAGCGCATGTAGCTGCTGACTATCGCTATGACGGAAATGCCCCGGAAAATTTCGCAAACAGCCACCCTGGCTGATCAGCTTATGGGCTATTTTTGAGACTGCTGTCAGCACGCTTACAAGGATCCGGACCATTATCAATTATCTGTAAGCAGGTAAAGAAACGGTTCAGCCTATCAAAAGATCATTCACTATAAAAAAACTTCAGTGTATGAATACAAAAAAGATCTGGGCTAATTTTGGCGTACATGATTTAGAAAGGACCACCAGGTTCTACCAACAACTTGGATTTAAACAAAACGGGGCATCAGACCAACTGACCAGTTTCTTCTTTGGTGAGGAAAACTTTATCATTCATTTCTTTTTGAAAGATATACTTCAACCTGCCATGAAGGGAGCGATCATTGATGCAAAAGCCGGGAATGAAATTATTTTTACGCTTTCTGCCGGCAGTAGGGAAGAGGTTAACCACTGGGAAAAAGAGGTGCAGCAAGCCGGTGGTACAATTGTTTCAAAACCGGAAGAATACGGGAAGAGTTATTACGGTTTTGTGTTTGCTGATCCTGACGGTCATAAGTTCAATGTGTTTTACATGTAGCATCTGTATGTATCAGGATAGCCGGGAACACGGGTATTTGTTACGGTATTGCTAAAGCCGGGTAACTCGCAGCGCTGTTGGATAACATCGGGCGTATCAATTGTTATAAATATTTTTATCTTCATCCTGACAGGTGAAAAACACTTCTGCACTACATTCTAACCCTGGTATACACTACATAATGGCAAGCATGCCTGACTCCTGATTTCAGATCATGGTTTATTGCGGTGATAGTCTGTCACGCAGCATCAGCGGCTGATTGTTTATTGAAAATACTCCAGCAATTCCCTTTTGAAAGTATTACCCAGCGGCAGGTGTTGCCCGTTTTTAAGACACACTTCTGTACCGGTGATCTTTTGAATTTGTGTCAACGCTACAATATAGGACTTATGTATGCGTTTGAATTTTGTCTTATCCAGCTTGTTCTCCACCTCTGTAGTGGTTATAGAACTAAGATGTGTTCCCTGTTCTGTATGGATCTTTACATAGTTTCCCCAGCTTTGAACGTACAGAATATCAGCCAGCATCACTTTTACATAATCACCTTTGTCCTTCATCATTAGGTAATCCGGTAAACGACTGGCAGCCTGTTCTGCTGCAAGGGTAGGCGCTACCGGTTTGTACCGTTGTATAACACGGTCTACGGCTGCCAGGAACCGTGGAAACTCAATGGGCTTTACGAGGTAATCTACTACCTGGTACTTATAGCTTTCCAGTGCAAACGCTGCATAGGCGGTGGTCAGTACCACCAATGGCGGGTGCAACATGGCTGCCAGCATTTCCATACCCGACAGCCCCGGCATATTGATATCAAGAAAAACAAGGTCTACCCTGTTTTTGTATATATGGTCCATCGCCTCCACAGCATTGTAAAATGAACCATCCAATTGCAGGGTCTTTACACCTTGCAGGTAATGCCCGATCACAAGATGAGCCCCTTCTTCATCGTCCACAATGATACAGTGTAATGGTTCCATTGTTTTTAAGCCCTGTTTAGTTTTAATGTAAGCTGTGTCTGAAATTCATTTTCGCCTGTTGTTGTCTCAAACTGATAACGTTCCCTGTACAACAGTTCCAGTCTTTGCTGCATGTTCTGAAGCCCCATGCCCATTGATTCTTTCTGCATTGACTGATCCGGCAGCGAATTTACAATATGCATACTGAGTGTGTTTTCCCTGAGATCAATACGAATATTTACAAACCATTTTCGGGAAATGGTAAGACTGTGTTTAAACGCATTTTCTACCAGGGTGATCAATATCAGTGGTGAAATTGCATACAATGCAAGCTGTTCTCTGGCATCCGGTTGAATAAAAGTGACCTCACACCTTTTGCCAACCCGCTCTTTTTCCATGACAATGTAGTTATTGATGAAGTTGAGTTCATTACCAACCAGAACAGTTTGTTTGTTGCCTGACTCCAACTGGTAACGCATCATCTGCGACAGTTTCATGATCAAATCCGGTGTACGTTCGGGCGATGTGAGGCTTACACCATACAGGTTATTGAGCATATTGAAAAAGAAATGCGGGTTTAGCTGTGCATGAAGCAGTTTGATGTGCATTTCATTCAGCAGCATCTGGTCTTTCTCTCTTTTCTCAATTTCTGTATAATACTGATGGGTCAGGAAAAACCCCATGACGGTAATAGTACCGGTTACTGAAAAAGCAAAATAGTACAGTATATCCACCCAAAAGCTTTCCCGGTGTTCAGGAGCGATCCAATAGTCGCCTACCCAATAAGTACCCAGTGCGCCAATGGATAATACTACGAGGCTCACAACGGCATATACCACGTACCTTCTCTGCATCAGCAATGGAAAAACGAAAAAACGATATACCTGCGCCTGTCCATAGGCAATAAGAAAAAACACCAGCCCTTTGAGGAAACCTGCAAATGTATTGATCTCTATCCACTGCTGTACCATGGTCAACAGGAAAATGGTTACAGAGAATATGATCTCCAGAAACAATTTCCGCTGGTACCATCTTGTTGTATCGCTCATGAAATATTCTTTTCCTGATCAGGCAAAAGTCTGTCTTTTTTATACAATCTGCAAAGATGGCTGACCAACGCAGTTTGTCACCAAATAAACCCTGTTGCTCATTTTATTCAAACCCGCATGTTGCAAAAAGCGTTCTTTGCTGCATCAAATTATTTTCTATAAAAGATGAACTACTTAAGGAGCCGGTGGACACTTGCAGCTGTTATTTTTGCCGGTATATTACCCGGATCAGTATACGCACATCAGATCTCCAAAAAGACAGCAGACAATGGAGCGCGCCTGACGGTAAAGGGAATGGTTATTGATTCGGCCGGCAACTATCCGCTGGAAGCAGTTACGTTGCAATTTATAGCAGCAGGTTATCCGGTTCAAACTGCTTTAACTGCAAAAGACGGTACTTTTTTGGTGGTCATTCCGGGTGCGCAGGAATATACGCTGACCATATCTTATTCAGGGTATAAAACATGGACAATTAAAACTCCGGTTGTACGTAAAGACAGTGTTTTTATTCCCGGCACAATTAAAATGTTGCCTGCTGAAGCTACGTTGGGTGCAGTGATCGTTACCGGTAAAAAATCGTTGATCCAGAACAAGGGTGATAAACTGGTCTACAATGCAGCGGCTGATATCAGCAATGTTTCCGGTTCAGCAGCAGATGTGTTGAGAAAGGCACCGATGGTAGTGGTAGATGCCAATGGGGAGGTGAGGATGCGTGGCAGCTCCAATATCCGTGTGTTGCTCAATGGAATGCCTTCCGGTATTATTGCAAAGAGCCTGAAAGAGGCATTGAAAATGATACCGGCCAATACGATTGAAGCAATAGAAGTGATCACTTCTCCTTCGGCTAAGTATGAAGCAGAAGGTGCAGCAGGTATCATTAACATTATTACCAAAAAACTGAAAGGCAGCAATACCAATATAACATTGAGTGCCGGTAACCTGGAACAATCGCTGTCCGCCAATTCAACAATCACCAACGGAAAATTTACACACAGTCTTTCTGCATTCGGCAGCCTGGGGCGAAGCCTTAACTATAGTGAACTCAACCGGCAGGCGCTTTCCAAAGATGCGCCCATCGACCAGTTGGTGCAACATAAAGATCAGACTGAAAAGGAAAGAAGCGTGTATGGAGCGTACAATGCAGAGTTTCACCCGGATTCATTGCAAACGATCTCTGCCGGGGTTGCTTACTGGCATGAAACCTGGCCCAGAACCAGCAGCTTGTTTAATTTCTACACCAATAAACAGGATACCCTGCAATATAACCAGCGAAGCAGGCAGGGCGATCTGTATCATTATTTCGAATATGCGTTGAATTATACCAGGAAGTTTAACAGAAAACACCAGGAACTGAAGTTTGCAGGCATGTTCGATCATTCAAAGGGAAAGGCAGATTATGAAACCAATCAGCGGACACCTGCCGGGACGCCTTTTTTCAGGGAAGTCAGTCCCAACAGAAGCAAGGACCACACCTTTCAAGCGCAGCTTGATTATACACATCCATTGAACAGATCAGGAAGAAATCTGCTGGAAACAGGCGTACGCTATAGCAGAACAGGTTCTTCCAGTGCGTATGCTGTTTTTAACAATACCGGCAATCCCGGTGGCGGTGATCTGCTGCACGATGCCGCACGATCGGATACCATGAAGTACTACCAGGCTGTATATGCAGCCTATCTCAGCTTTTCATTCAAAACAAAAAACAGGTGGGAGTTTCGTCCGGGCTTGCGCTTTGAAAGTACAAAGCTGGGGGCAGACTTCAGGGGACCGGCGCCAGCATTCCGGGCTGCCTTTCAAAACGTGGTACCAACATTGCTTGTTACTAAAAAGCTCAACGAACATCATGATATCAGGCTCAATTATACAGAACGCATCCGTCGTCCCTGGATATGGGATCTGAACCCGTATGTAGATGCCAGTGATCCCCGGAACCTTACATCCGGCAACCCGGAACTGAGACCTGAGAAAATCAGGATTATTGAACTGGGACATGGCTATACTTCTGATGAAGGGCTCAGTCTGAACAGCAGTGTGTACTATGGTTTTAACAGGAATGCCATTGAATCGCTGACAACCGTTGACAGCAGTGGTATATCACGCACCGCTTCTATGAACATTGCTTCCAATAACCGGGCTGGAGGTAATATAAACGCCTATATTCCGCTCAGCAATGCCTGGACAGTGAGCGCAGGGGTTGAATATTTTCATGTCTGGTTCAAAAGCAGCGGTTTGAATGTCCGGAACAACGGTTCGTTTTATTCTTTTGAGATCAACAGTTCCTACATACTGCCCCGCGATTACACCATTCAAGTATCGGGCAACTACAACAATGGCAATGTTACCCTGCAGGGAAGAAGCACTGCCAACTACAATTACCAGTTTGCTGCCCGGAAAGACCTATGGAACAAAAAAGCCGGCATTACTATCGGGCTGGTAAATATTTTTGACAATGCCATGCGGCAAAAAAGTTATGCCGGTGCAGCAAGCTTCAACAGTTATTCGTTCAGCAGGTATTACAATAGGGCCTTTACCATCGCATTCAACTGGAAATTTGGCAACCTGCGCAAAGCTGCCGGGAGCAACGATGACGATGATAATTCATCTGAAAATGCAGGAATGCCATCCAGGGGCGGGCGAAAACACTGATGTGGCGTTATGCCTGTGCGGCCAGTAGCTCTGTAGGTGCGTAGCCAAAATGTTTTTTAAATGCGAAAGAGAAATGCGACAGGTTTTCAAAACCCACTTCATAACAAACGTCAACGGGCTTTTTTCTTTTTTCTACAAACTGGTAATGTGCCAGCTCCAGCCGCTTCCTGGTGAGCCATTTTTGCGGAGTGCTGTCAAAGGTCTTTTTGAAATCCCTTTTAAACGTGGTCAGGCTTCTGCCGGTGAGATAGCCAAACTTTTCCAAAGGCATATTGAACATAAAGTTCTTTTCCATATAGTCTGCCAGGTCAATCTTGCCGGGTTCTTCAAAATTGGCCAGCATGTTGTCAAGTTCAGGATCAATGGACCGTAATATGCTGATGGCTTCTGTAATTTTAAGATCGGCAATATTTTCAGGCAGTTCCTTCATATCAAAATAAGGTATCAGCGATAACAGGCAACTTTGCAGTAACGGGTGATTGTTGTAATGCCTGATCTTGTGTTCACCTGCAGACGTTGGTTTAACCTTGATCTTTTCATAAAAATTCCGCAGCCAGCCGGTGGTCAGGTGCATGACCACTGTTTGATGGGGCAGGCCATCTTTGGGATAATTGATAATAGTGGCCAGTTGGTTGCGCGGTATCAGAAAAATATCTCCCTTTTGAAAGATGTATGTTCCTTCGGCCTGCACAATTTTGGTTTCACCGGAAATGAACCAGATAAGCATGTGGTGTTCAAACATAATGTCTGATTTGAAAAACTTGTCCTGGTAGCAGGACAACTTGATATCATCGGTAATATATTTTGCCTGGTATTCCATAACACTGCAATTTTAAATGAACGGTCTTTTCTGTATTGAAGAAGACTGCAACAAATGTAGCCGATCGGCAATTTTTCAATTTTGTTTATAAGGCCAGATTTACTTTGTTCACAGGACCACGGTACCTGTTACAAAATTAAGCATTATCCCTGACCAGGATGTCCGGCAGCTTTATTGAGCAATACTCTAACAAGTTGGTTTTCAACAATAGGTAACAGTCAGCTATTATAAAAAAAGAAAGCGGCTCCGGATGATAGTACTATATTTTCAACTATCCGGCATCTATCAGCGGGCCGCTTAACAAAGAGCGTATGGATTATTCTTGATTCTAACTGCCGGTACTTATTTATTGACAGACTGGCCGCCATCAATCAGGTATTCCGCACCTGTAATGAAGGCTGCTTCATCACTTGCCAGGAACCTGATCAGTTTACCCACTTCTGCAGGAATACCAAGTCTGCCCAGCGGTACACCGGAAATGATGAAGTCCTGTATTTTGGGATCAGCCAGCCCTGTTTTTGCCATGATCTCTGTAGCAAAGGGGCCGGGACTTACTGCATTGACCCTGATGCCGCGTGGTGCCAGCTCTATGGCAGCTACTTTTACCACTGTATTGATGGCGGCCTTGCTGGCAGCATAAATAGAAGTCTGCGGAACAGATTTTGAAGCAGATGATGAAGATATGAGCACTACAGATGCTCCGTTATTCAGCACCGGGATAAACCTGCTTAAGGTGAAATAAGCACCTTTCAGGTTCAGGTCCATCATTTCATCAAACACCTGTTCGGTGGCAGCTTCAATGGTGGTGAGTTTTGATGTACCGGCATTCACTACCAGCGTATCAATTTTGCCGAATTGCTGCGCTACCTTTTGGGCCAGTGCTTCAATATCGGTGATGCTGGTCTGGTCTGCTATCATGCCAATAGCGCCCAGTTCGGATGCTGCCTTGTCTACCGCTTCTTTTCTTCTGCCGGTAATGATCACCCGGGCGCCGTTTTCGATAAGTTCTTTTGCGGTGTAATAACCGATACCACTGTTGCCACCGGTGATCAGTACAATTTTTCCATGTAATGTTTTCATTTTAATGATGTTTTTGTTTTATAAAAAATGAGGTGTTGGCCGGAGGTATTCAAAAAGAATATAGGTGAAGCAGAGGTTTCTTAAACCGCCATATATTTCACACAACTTGCTGGAACGTTCTGTATGAAAAAAGCTGTTTAATACCGGTTGTCCGGATACAGCCATCAGTTCATCTGTTACCAGCAGGTACGACCGTGCTGGCACATTGTTCTTCAGCAAACGATGTGCTTCTATGACCACTTCTCCGTATAGTTTGTTAAAGCCTTCAATGGAAAACTCAGTCATCTCACCGTAGTGTGCAATTGCTTTGAGATGGAGATACAGGTCGAGATGGTATTTATTTTCCAGTTCTCTGATCTTACTGTCAAACGCTGTTTTCATTACTTCAAACTGTTCATACAGTTCTTCCGTAGTGGGTATTGACCGCCATTTAAAAAAGAAAATAGCATCCCCTTCTATTTCTGCTATCTCCATATCCAGTGTATTGTGACGGATAATGGCAGACAGCAATTCGTATGTAATTATTTGCCCGGTTATCAGGTCAGTGCTGCGCACCAGTTCAGTAAAGCCACTAATATCCGGAATGAACACCAGCCCTTTTCTGCTACTGGTTCCATTGCTATGGTTTGTTTTTTTCCTGTCATTGATAACTATAGGGTTCATATAAACAGTTTTAGTGGATGAACGTTTGACCTGATAACCGGGCATAGATAGGTTTGTCCCTGCTCATAAGTGCTTCATCAGTGATAGCATGATCAGAACAATCCCGCAGGTTGTTTGCAACAGGTTGCCTTTACCGCTCTTTGCAGCAACGATTCATTTGTTCAGAACAATTCTGACAGCAGGTTATATAACAGCGCTATTGCCTGACAGATCTGAGGGAGCGTATCCGAAATGCTTTTTAAAAGCGTATGAGAAGTGGGAAAGATTTTCAAAACCTGCCTCGAAACATACATCTGTGGGCTTCAGCTTTTTTTCTGTGAAGTATGTATGCGCCAGTTCCAGTCTTTTTTGTGTAAGCCATTTCTGTGGCGATGTATCAAAGGCCCTTTTGAAATCGCGTTTGAACGTGGTCAGGCTTCTGCCGGTCAGGTAACCAAAACGTTCCATAGGCATATTGAACATATAGTTGCGCTCCATAAATTCAACGAGATTGATCTTGCGTGGAAGTTCAAAGTTATTGAGCACACTATCAATACCGCTATCGATCAGCCGGAGTATACTGATAGCTTCTGTGATCTTGATCGAAGCAATGGTTTCCGGAAGTTCGTTTAATTCAAAATACGGCAACAGTGAAGCAAAACAGCTTGTCAGTAACGGATGATTGCGAAAGCTCCTGATCCTGCCAGGTCCGGCAGCCGAAGTTTTAAGGTTTAATCCGTCATAAAATTCCCGGAGTCTTGTAGTGGACAGGTGCATTACCACCGTTCTGTGTGGCTGGTTGCCGGTTGGATAATTAATGATGGTAGCCAGTTGGTTCCTGGGGACCAGGAAAATATCTCCCGATCTGAATGTATAACAGGTATCCGCCTGAACGATCTTTGTTTCTCCGGCCATGAACCAGATCAGCATATGGTGATCAAATACAATTTCAGTCTTGAACAATTTGTCTTCGTAACTGGAAATTTTAATGTCAGGCGCTAAATACTTCGACTGGTATTCCATATCCTTTATTTTATTGTTCTTAGTTGACATCAAATTCAATTCCGGTCATTGCTTCGGTGAGTGCCCACAGACGACGGGCATTGTCCTCATCCACTGAATATTGCATTACACCGCTCTGGTGAAGTTTTGCTTTGGTTTGAATAGCAGGGTCTGATGGGAACAGTTCTGCGATATCACCATCTTCACAGTATACACCGCCGATATTGTTGAGCAGCGGGTTGGTGGCGGCCCATACAGTAGTGGCAGCACCTTGTGGTATTGTTTTCAGCGAAGCCAGTACTTCAGGACGCAGGTTGCCATTCTCATCCATGAAACCCATTTTCCGGAAAAGTTCTGCCGGTGCTTCCCTGCCTAATTCAGTGCCGCCGATAGACCCCGGGTGTACCGCATAAGCACGTACATGGTATTCCTTTGCGCGGTTGTCCAGCTCCAGGGCAAACAGGTTACTGGCTGTTTTGGATTGACCGTATGCCTGCAGGGTTTCGTATGCACGGTGTTCAAAATTCGGATCTTCGAAATTGAAAGGGGCCATGTGATGTCCCAGGGAAGATACATTCACTACGCGGGCACCGTTGGCCTGTTTCAGTGCCGGCCATAGCCTGGAGGTGAGGTGAAACTGCCCGATATAATTGGTAGCCAGTTGCGACTCTATACCACGTTCATCTTTGCGCAATGGTACCCACATAATACCTGCATTGTTGATCAACAGGTGTAAAGGTCTGCCAGACGCAAGGAATTTTTCTGCGAAAGCATCAATAGAAGCAGGTTTCATAAAGTCCATGGCTTCAATTTCTACGTTAGCGATGCCTGCCAGGTTCTTCCGGGCTTTTTCCACATCCCTGGCCGGTACAATTACAGTAGCTCCTGCGGCTGCCAGTGTTCTGGTGGTTTCTACACCAATACCTGCATTGCCGCCTGTTACAATAGCAATTTTACCGGAAAGATCGATACCCCTGATTACATCTGAAGTAGTTGACTGAGCGTTGAAGCCTGTGTTGAGTGGGTGCTGAAGTGCTCCCTGGTTGTTGTTTTGTATCATTTTTTTTGTTTTGTTGATACAAATGTAGTGCACCTGTTAGGGGGTGGTTTTGTTTAAAAGGCCTGATTTACTTTGTTTATAAGACCACCCGTTTGGTTGTGCCAACCAGGGAACTATGTAAGGGCTCAACTCCTGTCTTTCGCGAATATGAGACGTATTTTACGTGGCTCAGATCATGATATGAATCTCCTTTATCTGCACGGCGGTCTATTTTACAGCAAATCTGTTGCATGAAACATTTTGTTGCCGGGCTTGTTATGATATTGCTTTTAACAACAACTGCCAGATCCCAGCACGCAATTGAAATAAACATTACCGGCATTGTCAGCGATTCTGTTAATGTATTGCCGGGCGCAGCAGTCAGTATATTGCGCCACAACGATTCTGCACTTATCAGAACAGTACAGACCGATGAACAGGGAAGATTCAGGATTACAGGACCCGCTGCAGCCGGCTACCTGCTCAGGGTAAGTTTTGTTGGTTATTATCCCGAATACCGTCATCTTACTACGGATGGATCGACCAGGCCTGATACCATCCGGATGAAACTGCAACCCGGCGCTTTAAAAGAAGTACAGGTGGTCAGGCGAAAACCTGCCATTGACCAACGTATTGATATGACTGTTATCCATATCACTGAAACCTTACAGCAGGAAGCACCGAATGCACTGGACATTCTGAAACTGGCCCCGGGAATACTGGTTAGCGATAATGAAGATGAAGTGACAATGAATGGAAAAGACGGTGTGGAAGTAATGCTCAACGGAAAGATCGTTCATCTTACCGGGCGCGATCTGTTGAAACTGTTGAAATCAATACCCACCAATGCTGTCAACCAGGTTGAAGTGATCAGCAATCCATCTGTTAAATACGATGTGCGTGGCAACAGGGGCATCCTGAATATCCGTATCAAACGCAATGTCACAGGCTGGAACGGCAACCTGGATATCACATCATCGCAGGGAAAACACAATATGGGAGATGCCACCACCACCATTAACTATGGTACAGGTAAATTCTATTTCTCCGGCTACCTGGGATATCATTACGGAAATTACCAGACCAGCCTGACCGAACAGCGGTATGTATTGCAGGACGGTACGCTTTCAACATTCAACAAAACAAATATCAGTCTTGAAAAGTGGAGTGACCCTGTGATCCGTATCGGTACAGATTTCTTTTTAAACAGCAGGAATACCTTCGGCGCACTTGTGGAACTGGAACGCAGCAGCAACCACAGTACTTATAACAGCCAGACAAAGATCTCAACAATCAATCAGGCAGACGATACAATATTGCTGACCCGAAGCTATGCTCCGCATGTTCAACACTGGAGCACCTGCAACCTGAACTATCACTATGCCGGTGCTCATGGTGGTGGGCTGAATATTGATCTTGACAGATCGTATTTTAAGAATACGAAAGACAATACCCTCAGCAACGCTTACATGGCAGGCAACGGTATATCGGACAAACCGGGTGATCAGCTCAACACGATGACCAATATTGATATCATTACCATCAAGACAGATTACACCAAAAATTTCATAAACGATCTTAAACTGGAAACGGGTTTGAAAAGCAGCTTTGTAAATACCACCAATAACCTGCAGGCCTATATCGTAAGCGCACCTGGTATCAGGGCTGATAGTAATCAAACCAATTTCTTCACCTACCGTGAACGGGTAAATGCGGCTTATGCCAATATCAGTAAAAAACTGGGCAAATGGGGTTTGCAGGCAGGGCTGCGATTTGAAAGAAGCAATGTTGCCGGAAATTCCGTTGATATTACCGGCAAAACGATCCATGGGCCGGACTCGACCTATTACAACCTGTTACCGTCTGTTTTTGTCAGTTTCTCGCCATCCCGCAAGCATCACCTGCTACTGTCTTTTATTCAGAAACTTACACGTCCTGATTATGAAAACCTGCAACCATTCACTTACCAGACAGATCCGTTTACTTACCACACCGGCAATCCTTCGCTCAAACCCCAGATCAACAGTAATATTGAACTTGCCTATACTTTCAACGAAACAATGACCTTCTCTGCAGCTTATATCCATACCACCAACTATTTCAACCCTGTCAATTATCAAACCGGGAATATCCAGTATGAGTTTATTGCCAATACAGGAACATCGGATGAGGTGAATTTCAGCATGAATGTTCCGGTACGTTTTACAAAATGGTGGTCGGGTAATAATAAACTGAATTGCACCTATAACTATTTCAATGGAACTGTATTGAACGGAACCCTGCATCAGGGTAAATGGGGTTATAGCCTATACACCAGTCAGCGCTTTATTCTTCCGGCCAGGTTTATCTTCACTGTAACGGCCAGGTATACTTCAGCATATCGCCGGTTGATCTATTACTATAAGGATGCCGGCAGTATTGCTGCTTCCATTGCAAAGCGCTTTTTCAACAATCGCAGCCAGGTAAAGATCGGCATCAACGACATATTAAGAACCAATTGCAGAAATTTCGATGTAAACTTTACAGACCTGCATTATGCCCGGCAAAACACCTGGGAAAGCAGGCGTGTCTTTATCGAACTTGCCTTCCGTTTTGGCAAGGACAATGCCAGGCAGCCCAGGGACAGGGATACCGGTAATGGAGATGAGAGGAACCGCACCGGAAAATAAACCGGTAATGGCAATCGGTTTATTGGATAAAGCTTAGCTTTTTACAGCTGTATTTTTAGTTTTGGTAGATATGGTATGTAAGTAGTTTGTGTACTGTTTGCCAGGTATGCCATCGCATCATTTCCGGTAATGGACAATGATATTATTAGCAACAGGATAAAACTTTCGGGCATAGCGGTGTATGGTTAAGGAATGTATGCTGATATAACAGGTACACTACAACATTTATAGGTAGAATATATAGGGCGTATGGTAATTAGTAACTGTACCTGTTAAAGAACTCATACTTATCCTGATCGTTTTTATTCATAATTTGTTTTGTACGATTCAACGTGTAAAAGTATCATTTCAGTAACAGTGCCCGCTTTTTATCCATACAGATATGTCTTCTTTGGATAAAATAAACTGCGAATGAAAAGTTTTCTTGCGTTCATGTGCGCACTTTTTTGTGTTGCACAATTATCAGCACAAACAAAAACCATCACCGGAAAGGTGGTCGATGAAAAAGGTGATGGTGTTCCTTCGGCCCTAATATCTGTTAAAGGAACCAAGGTCAACACGCTAACGATGAGTGATGGCCAGTTCCGTGTGGCAGCTCCTGCTTCTGCCAGAATTATTATTGTTTCTTCTGTTGGATTTGAAACACAGGAGGTGGAGATCGGTTCTGCAACAAATCTTACTGTAAAACTGGCTATTACCAACAAACAACTGGATGAAGTAGTAGTAACAGGTTACAGTACTGTCAGTAAAACTAAATCAGCATTGGGTTCATCAGTGGTTTCTGCCAAAGATATTGCAGATATTCCCATGGCGAATGTAAACGATATTCTGCAGGGTAAGGCCACTGGTCTTAGTATTATGAGTACTACCGGTCAGCCGGGTGGCAGTGCCAATATCCGTATTCGTGGCGTGGGTTCAATCAGTGCAGGCGCCAGTCCCATTTATGTTATTGATGGGGTTGTGATGGAGAGAGGCCAGATCACGAACGGGACTGCAGGCGGTTCTTCCGTTTTTGTGGAGAATAACGACATCCTGTCTAACTTAAATCCGAACGATATTGAGTCGGTGAACGTATTGAAAGATGCTGCCGCTACCTCACTGTATGGTGCCCGTGGAGGAAATGGTGTCATCGTAATTACCACGCGTCGTGGTAAGGCCGGTGCTACAAAGATCAATGCTTCTGCACAGTATGGTCGTACCATGCCCAGCCTGGGCAACTGGAAAATGATGGGCGCCAGGCAGTCTTTTGAATATGAAAAGGCTATCCTGAAACTGGCGGGCACGTCACAGCAGGATATTGATGCTCTGTATCCTGACACCTTGTTGAACAGAACATTCAACTGGGTAGATGCGGCTTTTATCAACGCCAATGTACATAACTACAACCTGTCATTGAGCGGTGGTAATGAGAAAACAAAACATTTCATTTCTGTTGGTTATTATGATCAGCAGGGAACCAGCCTCAATTCTGATTTCAAACGTTTTTCGGTGAATATGAGTCTGGATAACCAGGTAAGCAGATACTTTAAAACCGGTCTTTCTTTCAATACCAGTTATTCCAATACACTGGGCGCAGACGGGGCTGGTTATTATTCCAGTGCCATATATGGTTCCCTGGTAAACAGTCCTTTCTGGTTATATCCTTATAAACCGGATGGAACCCTGTATAACGGTCGCGAACCGGAGTTTGCTAAAGGAAGCGGTAACAATCCTACCGGCGATAATTTTCTGTATTCAGCAAAGTATAACTACAACCGGGCAAAACAGTTCAGGGGCATCGGTAAGGTATATGGTGAACTGAACCTGATGAAATGGCTGAATGTAAAACAGACAGTGGCGCTGGATATGGTCTATGCCCGTGAGAAGAACTTCTTTGATCCTACTACCGGCAATGGTCAGAACGGCAGTGATGAACAGAATGGAGGTATCTATGAAGCATTGAACAATCCTTTTACCATTACTTCACAAACCAGTTTGTATGGTAATGTGGATCTGAACAATGCCAAACATGATCTGAGCTATACACTGCTGATGGAGTATCAGAAATACAGTAATACCAATTTTACTGCCAGTGGTACCGGTATTGTAGATGGTCGTTTGCAGGTGCTGAACATCACCGGAACACCTGTGCTGGCAGGCGGTGGTATCAATGAATATGCGTTCCTGTCATACCTTGGCCAGGCTAACTATACGTACGATAGCCGCTATTCATTATCAGCTTCCTTACGTCGTGATGGCAGTTCCAGGTTCGGTTCCAGTAACCGTTTTGCTACCTTCTGGTCTGTAGGCGGTGCATGGCATATTTCCAATGAAGCCTTTATGCGCAATGTTGACGCGTTCAATGATGTACGTCTGCGTGCCAGTTATGGTACAAGTGGTGTAGCTGATTTTGCCAACTATGTGGCCCAGCAGCTTTACCAGTACGGACAAACATACAATGGCAACCCTGGTAGTTTTCCTTCAACACCCGGTAACCCTTACCTCACCTGGGAAAAGAACAAACAACTGGATATCGGTCTGGAAGTAGGCATATTGAAAAACCGTATCCGCACAACACTGGAATGGTACAACCGTCGTGGTACCAACCTGCTGCAGAACGTTCCTATTTCCCGTACCAGCGGCTATACCAGCATACAGGATAACGTAGGAACAGTAGAGAACAAAGGATATGAGATAACGATCAGTTCTGTGAACATCACCAACAAAGCTTTCCAGTGGACTACAGATTTCAACATGTCGCACAATGAAAACAAGGTGTTGAAGCTGTATAACGGGCAGCCTATTGCCGGTGGTTCTCTTGCGCGTATCCAGGAAGGACAAAGTTTAAGTTCATGGTTCCTGCCTGCATGGGCTGGTGTAGATCCTGCCAACGGCGATCCCCTGTGGTACCTGGCAGATGGTAAAACCACTACCAACAGCTACGCTATTGCCAGCAGAACTGAGAACAGGATCTTTGCCGGTAATTCATTGCCTAAATACACATTTGGCTTAAACAATAGCCTTACGTATAAAGGCATTAATTTATCCTTCTTCGTGTATGCCATTACCGGAAGTAAGATTTATAACCAGAATATGTATGTAATGGGTGATAATGATGGCCGCAGTTTTGGCAAAGCTTACTACATAGATGCTGATAAAGACTACTGGACCACACCGGGTCAGCAGGCTTCCAGGCCTAAACCAGTAATTGGTGGTAATAAGAATTCTTCCTCTGCTTCTACCAGGTGGATCGAAAGCAATAATTACATCAGGTTAAGAAATGTAACGCTTGCTTACAGTCTGCCTAAAGCGCTTATCAGCAGGGCTTCACTCAGTAATGTACGTGTGTTTATTACAGGTACTAACCTGATCACGATTACAAAATACCGTGGTCTTGATCCGGAAACCTCTCTTGGTGGCAATGATGTTGCCAAATACCCGGTAAATAAAACCATCACATTCGGTGTGGACATTTCTCTTTAATATTTAAATAATTGTAATAATGAAATTTTCGAAATATATATTGATCCCAGCCGTTGCCGGTGCAATGCTGGTATCGGGTTGCAATAAAAAACTGGAACTGGCTCCCGGTGATTCGTTGCCTGCAGAAAGTGCATTGAGTACATTGAAAGGGGTAAACACTGCATTGGTAGGTATGTATGCCCAGTTGCGTAAAGCTAATTATTATGGTCGTGCCTTTTTTATGTATGGAGATGTAAGCGGCGATGATGTATACATTTCCAAAACCAACAGCAACCGGTACATTTCAACCTTTCAGCGAAATTATGCTGCCAATGATGCGGATGCACTGGGAATCTGGACTGCTATTTACAGTGCTATTGCACAAGCTAATAACATTATACAGGCTATAGATAAGGTAAATGCCACACCAGATGAAAAGGCGCAGGTACGCGGACAGGCGCAGTTTATCAGGGCGCTTGGCTATTTTGACCTGTTGCGTATTTACGCCAAGCCGTATAACCAGGGCGGCGGTGCCCAGGCGGGTGTACCACTGGTGTTGAAAGTAGATGTAAAAGCTACTCCCGGTCGCAATACGGTAGAAGAAGTATATACACAGATCATTAAAGACCTTACCGAAGCACAAACGCTGCTGGTAAATACTGATGAATCAGTAAAGGTAAACGCGTCAAAATATGCTGCAGCTGCATTGCTGAGCCGTGTGTACCTGTACAAAGGCGATTACGCCAATGTTATTACACAGGCCAATACTGTAACCGGTGCCGGTTATGCACTTACCAGCGCTGCTGCATTGCCCGATTTTTATAACAATCCCGAAGGTGCTGAAGAGATCTTTACCGTGAAATTTAACCTGGTAGAATCTCTGGGTTCCGATAACCTGGGGGCTATGTATTTAAGACCCGGTTACGGCGATATCCGTGTATCTCCCGACCTGATCAATACTTTTGATAAGGCAAAGGACCTGCGTTATGCAGCCTTTATACGCCCTTTCAGTGCCGCTCCTGCAGAGTTTCAGAATAATAAATATACCGGTCAGGATGGTGCGCTGGGTATGTATAGTGCCAAAGTATTGCGCCTGGCAGAAGTATTGCTGAACAGGGCAGAAGCGTATGCAAAGAGCAGTAAACCTGTTGAAGCACTGGCTGATCTGAATGCCGTTAAAACACGTCGTGGTCTTACTGCTGTGAGTGGCCTGACAGGCGATGCGTTGATCGATGAAATCCTGGCAGAAAAAAGAAGAGAGTTTATGTTTGAAGGTTTCCGCTTCTTTGATCTGATCAGAACAGGAAAAGGCGTTTCCAAAAACTATTGCAACCAGCCTACCGAGGTATCTGTAACCAGGTGCTCGTTCCCGGCTGATGATCCCAAAGCCATTGCGCCGATACCGCAGGCCGAAATAGATGCTAACCCCGGTTTAAGGGGACAACAGAACAAGGATTATTAGTAATGTTATATTGATTGACAGTTGATGTGTAATGGCAGGTTGATACCTGCCATTACTTTTTTGTAAAAAATATTGACAGCAACTGATTATCGTATTAAGGTGAGTATACCTTTTTTGGATTGTTGTACGTCATTGCGTTTGTACCGGCATTGCCAGATGAATGTTCCGGAAGGCTGTTGTATACCGGATTCCCCTTTAATCCGGTAAAGCGTTCGATATTGCCTGAACCAATAACCGATAAAAAATAAGGAGATGCTGTTGTGAAAAGTTCTTTTTCCGGAAAAAGATTCAATGATCTTGCTGATTCAATAATTTATTCGTTCCTGAGCATTTTTACAGGATTGATGATCGCTGCTTTAAATGTAAGGTAGCTGATGGTAGCCAGTGCAATGATGCACAAAAATAATAGTGGTAAAACAAATTGCCACCATGCCAGTGAAATACGGAACGCATAATGCTGTAACCACTGATCAGTACTGTATACCGCCACCGGTATGGCAATAACAGCGGCTATAGCAATCAGTTTCAGTGTATCCTTACTTAATAATATCATGATGCTTTGAATAGAAGCACCGGACACTTTACGGATACCGATCTCTTTCATTCTGCGGGTGGTAGAGTAGGCTGTTAAACCAAACAGCCCCATACAGGCAATGAATATGGCAAGGCATGAAAACAACAGGAATATTCTGCCGAACTGCCTGTCTTGCCGGTACTGCCTGTCAAAGAAATCATTGAGGAAAAAATAATCAAAAGATGACTCCGGGAAAATATTGTTCCATGCCTGTTGTACCCCGGCAATGACCTGTGGCAGGTTGGAGGCATTTACTTTTACAGAGTAAAACTCTGCGGGGATCCATGCATAAGCTGGATCCATGAAAAGGATGAGGGGAGTATATTTTTGCTGTAATGATTGCTGGTGATAATCCCTGATAACACCGATCACTGTATTGGGGCGACCGGGATTTACTTCCAGCCATACTCTTTCGCCGATGGCTTTTTCTGCAGAAGCAAATCCAAACTGTTTTACAGATGATTCGTTCAGTACAACACCAAAGGAATCTGCCGGGTTATTTTTATCGAACGCATGACCGGCAATTATTTCCAGGTTGTAGGCATTGATATAATGATGATCTACTTTCAGCATTTCATAGGTGCGCTCTTCAAGTTTGGATGCCCCGTAGCGGCGGTTGGCCAGGAACTTACCTACTTCTTTACCGGGTACTGCGCCTGAATGTGTAACGGCACTGACGCCGCTAAGCGCCTGCAACTGGTTTTTAAAGCTTTCTGTTTTACGGGCATAATCAGTGGTATTTACCGGCGATTTGATAACCAGTGTCTGGTGTATGTCCACACCCAGATGCTGATTGTTCATGTACACCATCTGGCGGTAAACGGCAAAGGTGCCGGCTATCAGGATCAGTGAACAGGCAAACTGCAGTATCACCAGGCCTTTGCGCAATACAGCGCCACCTTTTGAAAAAGTATACCTGCCTTTGAGAATAACAACGGGCTGCATGCCAGACAATACCAGTGCAGGATAAAAACCGGAAGCCATTACCCCAGCCAGGAAAATGACAGCAGCCTGTAATAATAACTGTTTATTGAACAGGAATGAAATGGCACCATCCGTAAGCGCTGTTGCTGCATACTTACCGGCAATGACCAATACAATAGCCAGTAACAAGGCAATGATATTGGTGGTGAACGATTCCAGTAAGAACTGTACCACCAGTTGAGAACGATAAGCACCGCTTACTTTACGGATACCGATCTCTTTAGCCCTTTCAAGAGAGCGGGCTGTAGCCAGATTGATATAATTGATCCAGGCAATAACAAGTATTGCGATGGCAATGATAGATAAGAACAGTACGGCACTGCGATTGCCCTTGACTTCTATTTCGTATGGTTTTGCCGCATTGAGGTGTATTTCCTGCAAGGGCACCAGGTGTATGGCCCATTTTAATTCTTTTAATGATTCGCCGGTTTTGTAGGTTTCAGCCAGTGCCGGAAATTTGTTTTCTACGCTGGCAGTTGTGGCACCGGGCGCCAGTGTTACATACGTATAGCTTTCATGGAGGTACCAGAAATTCCGTTCCCACAGTGGAGTAGTATTCCATGACATCAGCATGTTGAACTGCATGGTAGAATTGGCGGGCAGGTCTTTAAATACGCCCGTTACCATGCAATGATATTTGTCAGATACGGTAGCTATGTCAAGAAACTTGCCTACGGGTTCCTCCTTACCGAAATATTTAATAGCTGCAGATTCAGATATCACTACAGAATTTACTTCCTGTAGTACAGTGGCGGCATCTCCTTTCAGTAAAGGATATGAAAAGAATGAAAAGAAATTGGAATCCGCAAAGCAAACATGTTCTTCACGGTATTTGATATTTTGGTATCGTACCACACGTTCTGAATTGTGCCAGTTGATACGTGTAAAAGAAGCGATCTCCGGGAAATGCTGTTTCATGGCCGTGGCATACCCGTTGGTGCTGGTAGGCCAGTCGTCTGTAATATTATTATTTTTATAAAAACGGCTTTCAACCCGGTAAATATTATCGGCATTGGTATGTGTGCTATCGTAGCTTTTTTCAAATAATACGTGGGCGCTGATGAGGATAAAGGCAGCAAAACCCAGTGCAAGACCTGCAATATTGATAAATGTATAGAGTTTGTTTTTACCCAGGTGCCGGAGGATGGTCCGGACGAAATTATGCAGCATGGCAAACGGTTATGAGATTAAGGTAGATGATTATTGCTGAACCTGCAACGTGGTAACCGGAATTTTTTTGAGCGGTGGTATCAGCGTAACTTTATAACAGATAGCGCCGGGAGAATTTACTCCGTTCCCGGGTTAAACACTATCCCGTAGAGTATGAAATACAGATTGGAAAAACCCGTGCATGGTACTATCGGTACCGAAAAATATCAATGTACTATTGAATGGCGCAATGGAACATTGGTGGCCGATGAACCGGAGTCATTAAGTGGTAAAGATCTTGGCCCCGATCCGTATACATTGTTATTGTCGTCGCTGGCCACCTGCAAACTGGTTACATTGCGTATGTATATTGATCGAAAAGGTTGGGATGTGCCGCGTATTGCTGTAAACGCCAATATGTACCAGGAGATCAAAGACAATGTTACCCATACCATTATTGATTGTGATATCGTTTTTCCCGATCCGGTAGAGGAAGAGAAAAAGCTGCGTTTGCAGGAAATAGCAAAAAACTGCCCCGTATCTAAAATACTGGAAGGGGATATTAAAGTACGCTCGTTTGTATTCAGGGATGGAGAAACCAAAAAGATCAAATATGCCAACGAAGAAGTGACGGTGGTATGGAAACCTGAGTTCTGTCAGCATTCTACCCGTTGCTGGACACAACTGCCAACAGTATTCAAACCTTCCCAGAAAAAATGGATAGAGCCCGATGGCGCATCTGCTGAAAGGGTAGAGGAACAGGTGAAACGTTGTCCTTCCGGCGCGCTTGAGTTTTTTTATAATAAAACGGAAGCTGGTGCAGATCAGGTGGACAGTTGAATTACACCGTGCTGCTCATTGCCGTAGAATTACTTAATGTGCAATGGTAGGACCGGTATTAGGCAGTACCTGTTGTGTATTGTTCATCAGCAATGTAGCGGCTGAGTAAACAGGCTGGCATTGCGGACACCTGGGATTATTAAGAAAGTTTTTTAACCATACGGCATTTGCTTTCAGCAGTGAATCGGTTGAATTTTCATTCTTCAGTACATTATAGGCCAATACCGAATAATATGTTTGCTCACCGGAATGTGAGGTGGTTGAAAATTTAACAGCGATCTGGTTGTTTTTATCTCCACGTGCTATACTCATCTGGTCAAAATTAAACACATACACATCACCGGCAGTGCTGTCAAATGCATCACGCACTATTTCCAGGTAGCCAATATACGTATCGCCGGCATTGTAGGGTTCGTCCGTCAGTATCATCCGTATACGGTACCTGTCACCTTCAGGGTACAGTATAAATGTACCACGCGACCTGATGAGCCTGTTGAAAAAACGTTCTGTATTATCAGTTTGCAGCCGGGTAAATCCCAGCACCTGTATGATGCTGCCCGCCGGGTAAGCATACGTAGATTCTATAGTTCCGGTTAACGTGAGCGATTCCGGGAAAATATCCATTACCCTGAAACGCAGGTATCGTGCTATATGCTGGCTAAGACATTTTACACCGTTGGGATTAATGATGTTCCGTTTGGCCAGTTTAATACTGCTGTTTGAATTAATGACAAGCCTGTTGGGTTGTGCAATAGTGCTGTCTTTTTCTGAAATACAGAGACAAGGGGTTTCTACTGATTCAAAGCGGTTTACAAAGATCATAGAGTCCAGGCCATTGCGGATGATGTTCAACCTGGTTCTGATGGGATTGTCCTGGGCAGCAACACTCAATGATAATAGTGTACATGTTTCCAGCAGCAATAGCAATATAACGGGCTTTTTCATACTATATACTTGTTACGGCATTGAAATATTTGAACTGATACCTCCGCCAACGAACAGGCTTTTCCAGTTGATCTGCCAGTTGTTTTTACCGCCGGCTTCAAGATTGCCCGGCACATTGGAACGGTGCAGAAAATAATGGAGTTTCAGTTTGTTGGTTTTGTCATAGCCAATCATGGAATGGATAAAATTTTGTGAGAACATGGTCCAGGGCGCGGTTGATCCTACAAAGACATTGAAATTGGGCAGTATAGCCTCATTCCGGTTGCCGGGTATCTGAGGGCCGGTATAGGTAACACAGGCAATAAACCATGAGCTGTTAAAATACTCCTGTCCTGCGTTCTGGTTGGCGAAGTTTTTCAGCAACCATTTGCGCCCTTTGTTTTTGTATGAAATAATATCAGGCGCAATAAAAGGATTGGCCCTGTTTAAACCGGTATATACTTCAGAATACAGGTGTAGTGTATACTGGTCATTAAAACGATAACGGATAAAGCCTCCGCCTGTAAAAAAACGATCCCAGTTGTCGCCCAGTTGTAAAAAGGTACTGAACAACGGGAAATAATCATCGTACATGGTAAAGTTGAAGTTCTTCAGGTTGAGTGCCAGCATAAAATCCTGCTGGGTCCTGTTGCGGCTGGTAGCCACATTTCTGTAAGTGCCCCTGGGCGAGGTAGTGAAAGTGGTGCCCAGCGTAAGGGAATATTTATAATCACAGAAAACAGCATTGGGGGTGCCTAAATAGAACGGTTCCAGTTCCTGGTACACATACCGTTCTTTAGACAGGTTTACCGAAAGCATGGGTGAAAAGGTGAAGACAAACTGGCTGCGTGAACGGGTGTCTTTGGGATAAGCACCATTGCGGTAGTTGCCCACAAATGCTTTCATTACCCGCCATTGAAAACCTGTGTTCAGAGAATATTGCAGGGTAGGATTGTCTTTCCAGATGCCGTAACCTATGCCTACGGAAAACCCTTTTTTGATGCCACAGATCAATGTAGCTTTAAAAAGGCCGTGTGCACCTGTCTGGTTATTCAGTACGGGCGATACATTGTTGTTGAACACCCGCATGCCATCCTGTGCGTGTATATGAAAAGGCAGAAGAACGGCAAGGAGCATACTGAATTTCCCGGAACGATATCTCTGCAACCATTTCATGTTACATGATTTATTGTACGTGTTGATCGTCTGTTCTTTTAAGTTTGTATTCATACCGCACATTGTTGAACTGGATATTTTTTGAAAGAAGATCGGTTTGTGCAGGCAATAACCGGCTGGCGGTAAGCAGCAGCAACAATAATAGCAGTTGTTTCATGTATAAAAGTGTGTTAGTAAATGACAGGCTGGGAATCTATGTGTCCGGTTGGCAGTTTCTTACCGGAAAGTTATAACGGAGTATAACGGCAAGGTAGCGTGTTTTAGCGGTATTTATAGCGTAAATACGCGGCGTGGGGGATTATGCCTGAAAAAGTTCTTTAGTACCGGGTAAGTATGTGCGGGATAAGGCTGGCGCAGGTAACCGTGAAATATACGGCGTACAACTCAAAGACCGTGTTTTAAATGGCTGTCATTGTTATGGGATTGCACAAAGGTCTATTATTGGTAGCTTTGAAAAAAAAGATCATTAATAGCACTGTTGAAGGGGTAAATTCAATTAATCTGGCATAAGGTTAAAGAAAGTTAAGATGGTTTGTCCAATTCATCTCATCTCATTTGTTATTGATATATATATAACCTGATTCCAATAACATTAAATTGATTCAACATGGAAGAGTATGCATTGATTATGAGACATGAAGATGGTGCAAAGGTTGCATCGCCCGAACAGATCCAGCAATGGATGAAACAGACTATGGAATGGATAGATGGCATAGCTGCAAAGAATAAATTTGTAAGCGGTACCGGGCTGTTATTTGATGGCGCCAGGGTAGTTGTTACCACCCACGCAAAACCAGTGGTGACCAATGGCCCGTTTGGCGATATTAAAGAAACGATTGGCGGCTTTATTGTGGTAAAGGCCGATTCGGTTGAAGAAGCGGTGGAGTTTGCAAAAGGCTGTCCTGTATTGCAGGGTGAAGGCAATAGTATGGAGGTAAGAAGAATTGCTCACAATGGCGGTGCGCACTAATGCAGTATCAGCAACTTATACCACACCTGTTCAGAGCAGAGTTTAGTAAAATAAGCGCTGTTCTGTGCAGGCTATTGGGTATTGAGCATATAGAAGTAGCAGAGGATATAGCCGGTGAAACCTTTTTAACCGCTCTTGAAACATGGCCTTACAGGGGAATTCCTGCAAACCCCAAGGCCTGGCTGTATACGGTGGCCGGCAACAAAGCCAGGAACTATTTGCGCAGGGATAAAGTGTTTACGGAGAAAATACTTCCAGCCATAAAACCGGGTATCTCAGCCGATATTGAGATTGACTTTTCAGATGAACATATTACAGACAGCCTGTTGCAGATGCTGTTTGCGGTCTGCCATCCTGCTATTTCTACCGAAGCACAGATCGGCCTGGCACTGCGTATACTGTGTGGCTTTGGCATTGATGAAATAGCTACCGCATTTCTGACCAGTAAAGAAACGATCAACAAACGGCTGTTCAGGGCAAAAGAAAAACTGCGGGAAGAAAAAGTACAGATCGCATTTCCGGAACCGGCAGTAACAGATAAACGACTGGCAGCAGTGTTGGCTACATTGTATCTGTTGTTCAGCGAAGGCTATTATTCTGAAAACAGGGAAGTGGTGATCAGGGAGGAGCTTTGTAATGAAGCCATGCGATTGAATCTGTTATTGATCAACAATACACGCACGGATCTGCCTGATGTGAATGCGCTGTATGCATTGATGTGTTTTCATGCGTCAAGATTTCCGGCAAGAAAAGATAATGGCGGACAAATGATATTGTATCATCAGCAGGATGAAACTTTATGGAACCGGGAATTAATTGCGCAGGGAGCCTATTATCTCAATAAGGCTTCAAGGGGTACTGTGTTGTCAAAATATCACCTGGAGGCTGGTATTGCATACTGGTATACGGTAAAGCCTGATACGCAGGAAAAATGGGAGTCGGTTTTGAAGCTCTACAACATATTACTCCAGGTAGAGTATTCACCCGTAACAGCATTGAACAGTATTTACGCTATATCAAAAGTACATGGAAAACAACAGGCTATTGCGGAAGCGGAGCAATTAAATCTGCCGGATAATCATTTTTATCACATGTTGCTGGGTGAGCTTTACACCGGTATAAACAATCACACGGCAAAAGAGCATTTTGCCCGGGCTCTTTCACTGGCAAAAAATGTACTAGAGAAACAAACTATCCGGAAAAGGATAGAATATTTAACCGTTGACAGAAAAGCTTAAGAACTAATCAGGTTAAATATTTATGTCAGCGACGTCCTTTGCTTCTGTAGTTTTTAAAAGAACCTTCAGGGCCTGAGCGTTTTTCTCTTCTGTTACCCTGCTTTTCTTTACCCTCATGCTTTGAAGGGCCAGAAGTTTTTCCTTTATGTGAGGGCGTAGATTTTTTCGCAGCATTTTCCTGCTTCCGGTGTTTCTCTGTTGTTTTACCTGTTGGGTGTTTACTTTCCTTAGTGGCAGGTTTTGTTGCTTTATGCTTATGTGCCGGTGTTTTGTGTTTTGGAGTAAAGCCAGGTTTTGAATGTTCACGTACCTGGGCGTACGGGGCCTTCCTGCCTCGTTCGGCCGGCTTACTTTCACTATGCATCTTGCTTGAACCGGCAAGACTTTCTTTCAGCGATGATAATTCCGCTTCACTGAGATGCCGCCATTTACCCAACGGTAGTTTATCGAGCCGTATGTTCATGATACGTACACGTTGCAAACCCACTACAGCATAGCCCAGGTATTCGCACATACGCCTTATCTGGCGGTTGAGACCTTGTGTAAGTGTGATGCGGAAGGTCTGGCGACCCATCATCTGCACTTTGCAGGGTAGTGTGTGGGTATCAAGAATAGGCACTCCCTGCGCCATCTGTTGTAAAAACGCGCTGTTGATGGGTTTGTTAACTCTTACGATGTATTCTTTTTCGTGGTTGTTAACGGCCCTCAGTATCTTATTGATAATGTCGCCATCATTGGTAAGTAAGATCAATCCTTCAGAATCTTTATCAAGGCGACCAATAGGAAATATCCTTTTGGAGTAACCTACAAAACTGATGATATTGTCTTTAACGTGTAATTCGGTAGTAGTAGTGATACCTGCTGGCTTGTTGAGTGCCAGGTATACACGTTTATCTTTCTGGGCAACAGTGATAAGGCTGCCATCCACTTCAACAGTATCTCCGGGTTTATAACGATTGCCCAGAACTGCCGGCCGGTTATTCAGCAATACCCGGCCTGCGGTAATAAGATTGTCTGCTTCCCGGCGTGAACAATACCCCGAATCGCTGATAAACTTGTTTAAACTGATTGATTGATCCAATGATATATTTTTTTTCAAGTGATGGGCCAATATCTTACTGGTGCAAAAGTCGGTAATTGTAAGGAAATTCTGCTTTTACAAAACAGCTTTCTCCGGCTGCATGTGATCGGGTAGCCCGGAAGTATGGGCCAGTAGTATAGCATTTTGTTTGTCTTGAGACAGGTATTTCTTTGGTGTTATGGCTAAAAGAACAACGCTGGTCAACGCTGATTATTTTTGATCAATCAGTTTCAGCGCTAAGTTCAACGGAGTGTCCACACCATGAAGCAGGTCTTCAATGGCAGGTTCGATCCAATAATCGGGAATTACGCCCCTTCCTTTTGTGTAGATTACGGCATTCACCGTTTTGGTTAAAGGCACGGTAATGCTGATATGGCTGTTGGGTAATGTCAGTTTTGTAAAAGATCTTGAAGTGGGACCTTCCATTGCTCCCCCGGTTTCTTCGCCAACAAAGACAGCACGCTGGTTCGATTTCAGAAAACTGCAGACCACACCAGCCATTGATCCTGAAGCGCCGTTGGCAAGTACGGTCAATTGCCCATTGAAATGATTGTCCCTGGGCTGTTGCTCCAGCAAAAGGGGCGTCCAGCTACGGTAGTATTCCTGCTTTACCTGGTAATTGCCGTTTTCGTTTTTATAAAAAACTGAATCGGCCAGGTAGAGGTCTTTCCCGTTTTCTAAATAACTACTTACCGCGGGCAAGCCAACGTATCGCTTTTCGAGGCGTTCGAAGTGCCGGTAGGGTTTCTGCAATAAATAAGTGATCAGTGCTTCACCGGTATTATCTCCACCCTCATTGTTTCTAAGGTCTACAATAAGATGAGGTGTTTTTTTAATCCTGAGTTCGTTAAAAATAACAGCATACAGTGAATCGAAATTTTGCTTAAAGATCCGTCGATGCCATCCCAGAAAAGAACTGATCTTCAAATACGCCACCCCTGGCTTTAAATACTTAAATGTAAGCGGTGTATCAAGAGCCTGTCTTTCATTATAAAATTTTCTATATGCCGTCCTTGTCAAACCATCAACCACGAGGGTTTTTTTAGTAGACGGCTCATCCGCGGGGATATACTCCAGGCGGAACGAAGTAGCCTGTTCCACAAAAAAAGGATACATCATGTCAAACAGATTCTGCTCTTGCGTAGTGGAGTAATCTTCCAGGTGACGAAGCCTGAACGTTTGGATGTAGCCATCGGCAGGGATAGCCGGGAGCAACAGATCCAGGATATCTTCCATTGACCGGCCATTGATCGAAATAAGCTCTGAACCTGGTTTGATGGGAGATGGATTGAAAGCACTTTTTAAAATATAAAACCTGCGATTGATGATCCTGAAAGTAAATGGGAATGCCCTGACCTTGTTGAAATACTGCTCTGTAAAATAGGCGGGCGAAGGTTTGGCAATGAGGTGTTCATCCCTTAGATGGGCACAGGTGAGAGCTATGATTGTAAAAAATTCAGTTTCGTCCATCGGCCTGTTGAGCAGTTCAGATTGCTTGCTCAGGTAGGCCGTGATATTAACCGAATCAGAATAGCGATAGAGGCTCGGATAGATCGTTTCCAGGGTTTTCCTGAAGATCGAAAAGTCTTCCTGCAGCGCCGTGGGCGGATATTGTCTGGTAGTAGTAGTGTCTCCATTCGCTGTTTTTTGTGCCAGTGCGCTTATGGACAATACCAGGGAAACAGGCAGATAGATGAATTTCATGGTAGCTATTGTACAGTGTAAAAAGTAAAAGTTACGAAATTCAGGAATGAAGAGGTATAATGCTACCCTAAAAAACGGCAAAGCCGTTTCTCAAGATAATAAGTCCTCTGTTATGGCAAGGATATATACAACCTCTTTTCAAGACTGCTTTTTCTGGTCGGGAGAACTGGGCAAATGCCCAAACCAATTTATTAGCGATTAACGGGAGTTTTTATCTAATTTATAGATATTATAGAGAAAGCATCTCGCTTGCCTTTTTTATTACTGAGAGGTCAAACCCTGCATTGCGGAAATATTCAAAATCATTTTTCAAACTTTTACTTAATTCATCCCCATTACGCCCTGACGCTAAATATTGTTTATACAGCTCCATTGCCTTGGGGAAATCACCCTTAAAAAGGTACGCGTGAGCCAGGTTTTTTAGAATTGATGAGTCTGAAGGTTCGCTCGCACTGCCTTTTGATAAATAGCCAATCGCCTTCTCGTAATTTTTAATTTCCAGGAAATGACGACCGAAAGAACCCGATTGCCCTGGTCTCGGTTGCAGTGTATCTAAAGTAGTTATCTTTTGTCCGGTTGCACGCAACCGGCCATTAATCGTATTCGAATAACCGGTTACTGTCCCGGAACTATCGAAAGTAAAAGTCTTTGTGCCCCTTAATTCGATGTTGCGAAAATCGGTTGTCGACGTAAAATACATTTTGCTGCTGATGCCATCGGTCCATAAGTAAAGCCCGTCCTTTTCTTTTTTTATTTCTGAGAGAAATCCGTCTAATATATATTCGCCGATGTATTTCGAGGTGAGCGTATCGCTTACTGGTACAGTAGTTATTTGCTCAGGCTTTGAAAATCCTTTCCAATCGTAAACCTGTGCTATGCTGTTGAGTAACTCCAGTAAAACGTAACCATCTTCGGAATTCACAAACAACGCCACTCCTTTTCCACTGGTGAGTCCGGCAAGGAAGTAACCCGTAAACCCTTCGTTACTCGCCGAATGAACAAAGTATTTTTCGCCATTCCTGACTTGCAGGTATGTGCCCATGGCAACATCATTTTTGTAGGGTGTTACATGCAATTTCACCATTTCCTGGTTTAACACCCTGGATGATCTTCCCTGGTAAGCCTGCTGTATCTCGACCATGTATTTGCAGATGTCTGTCGGTGTGGTCCATAATCCGGCCGCTGCTTTTTCCGGGTAAACAAAATACTTACCCGGCACTTCATCACCGTTGCTTTTATATCCTGTTGCCAAATTGTTTCTTTGACTGGCTGCAGGAGGCTGATTGTAAGAACTGTTGTTCATGCCCAGTGGCCTGAACACATGTTCATCCATGTATTGTTCATAGTGTTGTTTTGTAAGGTCGGTAAGTATTTGTTGCGTTATAAGGATGCCTCCTCCGGAATAGCGGGGGCCCGTACCGGGCTCAGCCACTGATCGTACGGCTTCCGTGTTGGAAGGGGCCCGGCCATCTAAAATATCGATGACTGATGCAATTGCACTATCGCGGTGGTAACCGGGGAAACCATGAACCCCCAGGCCTGCGGTGTGACTGAGCAACTGGGCGACCGTGATCTTCTTGCCATGAGACACGGTATCATAAGGGAATTTCCAGTTGACCAGGTACTGGTTGATGTCCTGGTAAAGATCCAGTTTCCCCTGCTGCGCCAGTTGCAAGATACCAACAGCATTTAGTGACTTACTGATCGATCCGGGTTCAAATAGGGTATTGATGTTTACTTTCCTGCCTTCTTTTTTGTCTGCATAGCCATACCCTTTGGCCCACACAATCTGGTAATTGTCGATAACAGCGACACTTAATCCGGCCACCTTGTAATGTTTCATCCTTTCAGAAAGAGTATACAGTTTACCGTCGATAACCATGCCTCCAGATAAGCTGGTTTCCACCCGGGCGATCTGTTCCTTTACCGCTTTAGAATAATGCTGTGCGGTGATTGCTGTAAACCAATGGAGCAGTAGGATTGCTAAGCTGATTTTTTTCATAGTTGACAAACCTATCCGTTATTGTGTCAGCGCAGTCTGAAAAATTGTAAAAAGGTTGTAAACCAATGTAAAAATTCTTCAAAATCGATTTACATTATTCATCCTGGTGTAGCATTACCAGTAGGAACTGAAATTTCTTACCCGTTGTACTTTCTGTATCCATGATAGTATTTGCTGTGACGCAACCTTGCCCCATTCCATCGGCGGTTTTGTTTTGTTCGGAAGATAAGATTCGAACCTGCGATCCTCCCGCCCATGCTGGATGCGTTATTGTCATTGGAAAGGGTATATACAATAAAAAAGCAGCCTCTTTGGAAGACTGCTTTTTCTGGTCGGGAAGACAAGATTCGAACTTGCGACCCCTTGCACCCCATACAAGTGCGCTACCGGGCTGCGCCACTTCCCGAACAAATGGGCTGCAAATGTAAGGCAAAATTTGTTTTCAAAAAAATATTCATCAATATTTTCTCGCAGATACTTGTGTTTATCAGTCAGTTAAGCATTGCCTTGCCACAGATTTATTCAGCCTGTTTACAGATCACAATAGGCTTCTATAAATTTTACCCAGTCTGCATGGAAAGGCACCACTATATAGCTGCCCTGCGGATCGATCAGTATTTTGGTAGGGTAGCTTTTTACATGATAGAGGTTTTGTATATCATCGCCCGACATACCCACCGGAAACGTATAATGCTTTTGTTGTAGGTATTTACGCACCCGCTCCTCTGTGTCATTACAGGCCAGGGTCGTTATAATAATCTTGTTTTTATATACGGTTTGTGCTTTTTTATGAAATTTTTCCAATGCAGGATGTTCTCTTACACAAGGCCCGCACCAGGTGCCCCAGAAGTCGAGCAGTATCCATTGTCCCTGTTTTTTTGATAACTCAAAGGTTTGGCTATTGAGCAATTGCAGGGTAAACAAAGGTGCTTTTTTCAGAAAAGGGGCTGTTGCATTGCCCCAGTAGGTGTCAAAGCTTTCTGTAGCGGCAAAATGAGTGTTGTAATACTGTTTTAATCTTTGTTTCTTTTCAGGATCAACAATAGCAGACTGTTTCAATACTTCCAGCATCGCCTTTTTATTGGCATGATCATATTTTTTCAGATAGGCAATATAGTCTTCAGTAAAAAGGAAGTCGGTGTTCTGGCCCAGCAGGGGAAGATCGTATACATAGCCTGCTGCATGACCTTTGTCAACCAGGTCAGGACTATATTCAGCAGCCAGTTGCAGATATGTACCTGCTGCGGGGATATCGTTTATCTCTATCCGCTTTTGACCCAGCCACGCATTGCAATATGCAAAAAGATAACGGTGCCAGGCTCTTTTATATAATAGTTCGCCAGATGAACTGTCATTAAAAGCTGTTACCTGGTTGTTCTTAAGATACTCATACGTTTGGTTAAATAACTGTTCCGATAATTGCGTCATAGCAGGTTTGGAACGGATGATCCTGTGCAGCAGTAATGCATAGCGGATGGTTTTGTTGCTGTACAGGTCGGGTTTGGTCAATTCGGTATTAATAAATGTGGTGGTCAGTTTTTTTAACTCCGGAATATTGTCTGCATTGTTTTGTGCACGGACCCATATATAGAATGGTATAATATCATTTACCAGTATGCTGTTGCTATCATTTACCATTTTATTCAGCAATACCTGGCCTATGGCTCTTCTCCGGTAGTTTTCGCTGTTTCTGTCTGCAGGCTCAGCAGGGCCCTGAAAATAAAGTGTCAGGGCTTCGTGCAATAGTCTTTGTAAAGCCTTATTCCCGTCTTTTACAGTGGTCAGCGCCCTGGCTGCATACAGGCAGGAATCTACAGTAGCGGCAGAGTCTTTTGTGTCGATAATGTATTTGAGAAAACTGTTATTGTATTGTATAAACTCCGGAATTGATTCAGATTGAGCATGTGCAGTACACAGGGATATCCAGCAGAACAGAATAAGCAGGCAGTGTTTCATGTAAAGGTTTTGTACCGGATAAAAATAATGCGTCAAAAGCAAAAGAAAAGTGAATGTAGGAGAGATAGATCTGAAGTCTGAAGAGCACAATTCAGCAATGATGTATGAATCGGGAGTAGGGCATACCTGATAGGCTAGCTGATGTAAAGTTGAAGGCAGGAGTGATATATTAAAATAAAAAAACAGGCATATCAACGGGGATGATAGCCTGTTTTTATTCTCGCGCACAGCCTTTCGGCTTTCCTCTTATTGGTAAATCTAAAAACAACCAGTGGTTTATCCTGCCATTAACGGTTCCAGTTCATCAAGCTCCTGTTCCGAAAAAACTCTCGACCTGATCAGGAAGCGCACACCCAACGGTATTTCCAGCGAAAAACTGCTGCCGCGGCCTGGCGTTACATCCAGTATCAGTTGTGTATGTTTCCAGTACTCAAACTGATCGGCGCTCATGTAAAATTTACAATCTGCCACTTCACCCAGGCATACATCACTATTGCCGGTTCTGAATTCGCCTTCTGCAAAACACATCGGCTGACTACCATCACAACATCCGCCACTCTGGTGAAACATCAGCGCTCCGTGTTGTTTTTTCAATTGGTCAATCAACTGCAATGCTTTTTCCGTTGCTATGATCCTTTTTACGTGCATACGCCTGTTGTTTGGCGGGGAATAACATTAAATGGAACGGCAGTCCCTGCAACCGCCGTTCCGGGAATAGCGGTTAGAAGAATCCCAGTTTTTGTTTATCATAGGAAATAAGCATGTTCTTCGTTTGCCGGTAATGGTTCAACATCATTTTGTGTGTTTCTCTGCCAAAACCGGATTTTTTGTAACCACCAAACGGTGCGTGTGCGGGATATGCATGATAACAATTCACCCAAACACGTCCTGCCTGTATAGCACGGGGCACCTGGTACAGTTCATGTGCATCTCTTGTCCATACACCTGCACCCAGGCCATATAAGGTATCATTGGCAATCTCAATGGCTTCTGCGGTTGTTTTGAAAGTGGTAACCGATGTTACAGGACCAAATATCTCTTCCTGGAAAACCCGCATTTTATTATGTCCTTTAAAAATGGTAGGCTTGATGTAATAGCCATGTTCCAGGCCACTGTTCTGATGAAATGCCTCCCCGCCACACAATACCTGTGCTCCTTCCTGTTTGCCGATATCCAGGTAGCTTAATATTTTATTGTACTGATCTTCGGACGCCTGTGCTCCCATCATTACGGTACCATCCAGCGGATTGCCCAGCTTAATGGCTTTGGTGCGTTGTATCACACGATCCATAAACTTGTCGTAGATCTTTTCGTGTACCAGTATGCGACTGGGGCAGGTACATACCTCACCCTGGTTCAATGCAAACATCACTGCGCCTTCTACTGCTTTGTCAAAAAATGCATCGTCTGCATCAGCTACTGATTCAAAAAATATGTTGGGGCTTTTACCTCCTAATTCCATGGTGACCGGTATCAGGTTTTCAGAAGCATATTGCATGATCAGGCGGCCGGTAGTGGTTTCTCCTGTAAATGCTACTTTCTGTATGCGGGGCGATGATGCCAGTGGTTTACCAGCTTCCGGACCAAAACCTGTTACTACGTTCAGTACACCTTTGGGCAGCAGATCGCCCACTAGTTCCATCAGGCACATAATACTGGTAGGAGTTTGTTCGGCCGGTTTTACAATTACGCAACAGCCGGCTGCCAGGGCAGGGGCTATTTTCCATGCGGCCATCAGCAGCGGAAAGTTCCAGGGAATGATCTGGCCTACCACGCCAATGGGTTCGTGCAGGTTGATGCTGACGGTATTTTCGTCATGCTCGCTGATAGTACCTTCCTCACTGCGCAGTACACCGGCAAAATACCGGAAGTGATCTACTGTCAGTGGCAGATCCGCCGCTCTTGTTTCGCGGATAGCTTTTCCATTGTCGATGGTTTCTATTGTTGCCAGGTATTCAAGATTGTTTTCAATGACCTGGGCTATTTTTAATAACAGATTGCTGCGGTAGGCCGCACCTGTTTTGCTCCAGGTCTTGAAAGCCTGGTGAGCTGCATCAATTGCTTTTTCAATGTCTTTTGCGTTACCTCTTGCGGCCTGTGTAAATACTTTCCCATCAATGGGTGATACATTGTCAAAGTATTCGCCACTATCGGGAGCCACCCATTCTCCGCCAATATAATGATCGTATCTCTTTTTAAACGAGGGTCTTGCTGCCACATTCGATTTGGGTGCAGCGACTGGAGTTGTACTCATAGTGCAAGCTTTTAATCGTTGAACAATGAGCTAATTTTCAAAAAGAAACCCGCAGGAACCGGAATTTTTGTACTTTTTTATAGCACAATTGTACCTCTGTTTTTTAAAATCCCCTCAAATTGAAGTATCTTAATAGTGCTAAACGAGTATGTTGTGCCCGGAAAGAATTACCTGCAGAAAATAGATCTCACGCATCCTGAATACCTGGAAACACTGGTAGAGAACCGCCGTGTGTTTAATCTGAAGAATTGCGAACTGAATGTTTTTGAAAGTTACCAGGAGTCCTACCGGGTACCATTAACCTTTGGTGATTTTGTTATTACCAGTATGATACGGGGAAAAAAGGTGATGCACCTGCCCAACCGAGCAGCTTTTGATTATATGCCCGGTGAAACGGTGATTGCCCCGGCTTACGAACCTATGGAAATTGATTTTCCTGAAGCTGGTATCGGCAATCCTACACAATGTATTGCGCTGGCAGTAGACTCAGCATACGTGAAAGATACCCTGCAATACCTGGATCATTTTTACAATACAACACCCGATGAAATACACCAGTGGAAACTGCAGTTCAATCAATATCATTTTGCCAACGATACAGAAATAACACAGTTGATCAATAAACTGATCAGGGTGTGCAGTGGCGGAGATACCGCCAAGAATATCTATGCCGACCTGAATCTGAAGGAACTGCTGATACGGTTACTGCAAAGCCAGCATCTGCAACAGATCATTACAGAAAGCAGTACCAGCAATAACCAAAGCCGTTTGCACTATGTATTGCATTATATCAACGAACATCTTACCGAAAAGATAGCGGTGGATACATTAAGCCGCAAAGCTTATTTAAGCAGGAACATGTTCTTCAAATGGTTCCGCGAACAGTTTGGTATCACGCCATTGGAATATATTAACCGCGAACGTATCCGTATGGCCAAACAACTGCTGGCCGACTCGGATAATAACATCTCCGATATCAGCCTGCAATGTGGTTTTAATGATGTGAACTATTTTGTACGGCTTTTCAAAAAATCAGAAGGTATTACACCCGGTATGTATCGTGAAGCCTGTAAAGTATAACAGCCTTTCTGTTGTTTACAATCCTTTCTTCCCTTCAGTCCAGTATGGTTGTGTATGTATCTGCCTGGTAGTAACGCCTTTTGCACGCAGGGCTTTTCGGAATGCCTGTATAGACTGAGCGTTGCCCGCCAGGTAAAAAGCAGCCTGTTGCCATGTGTGCCAGAATACATTATCCATGTCAAGGAACAGGTTGATCCACCTGATAGCTTCACTGGCAGGAGCTGATGCTGAACGACCCACCACATCGGCATTGACGCCTGACAGCGAAGGCCATGTGCTGTAACCGTTTTCAAGCTCCAGTAAACACAGGTATTCCTGCTGATGTTCCTCAATGCTTTGTTTCAGGCAATGAAAAAGACCCAGCGAGGTTTCATCGCCAAAAAAGAAATGATACTTGTTGTGTAGCTGGTGCTGCAGGTGTCCGCCCGGACCGCGAAGCCGTAATGTATCACCCGCCTGTAAGGCATCAGCCCACCGGCTGCCCGGACCTTTACCATGCAGGTAAAACAATATTTCACAAATACCACTATCAGCATCAAACAACAAAGGAGTATAATGACGGTAATCTTTGTCTGATACACGGAATTGAACAATATTGCCGGCTGTAAAGCGGGCACGGCTCAGATCGCCTTCAAAACGTATCTTTTTTAATTTAGGGTGCAGGTAAACGGTTTCAGTAACCGTTACAGGATGCAGGAAACTGCTGAATACAGTTTCCATAGTGTCTCCCATCCACTTTGGTATACTGGGCATGATAGGTTGTATAAATGTTGACGATTGTTTGACTGTTTTTTTGAACCTTGTAAAAACAGAAAGCATAGCTTTGCACAAACTTCCGCATAAAGCCCTGCTTTCTTTGTACGTTAAACGGATTTACATTTACGCTAAACGGATTACTTTATGTACCTGCGCCTTACAGAAGTCGATTTACAAGAGGTTGTTTATGAAAGAGATCTGCCAGCTGATTTCCGTACCGGTAAAGGCATGGAAGAATCTTCGTTCGAGCTGAAGCACCGGCTGGGTGATGCCAGTTATCATGAACTATGGTTTGAAGGTATTCATGTAAGTCACGGGCGCATTAAGCTGAACAGAGATGCGCGTATCAACATTGAAGCTTATCTGCCCGTAGTGGAAATGCATTTCAGCCTGGCCGGAACCAGCAGGTCTTTTTTTGTAGACAATAAGCTGAAGCTGGATTTTGAAGCCAAGCAACATAACATACACTACTATCCACGCATCAATGGTACGCTGGAGGTAACAGTGGATAATGTAAATAACGAAATGCTGGAAGTACACCTTACTGAATCTTACTTCAGGCGGCTGGCATATATGGATAATCCCATGTTTACCCGTATGGTAGAAAATATTGAAAAAGGTAAACCGGCTATTATGAACAGGCATAACGGGCATATTACGCCTGTTATGCAGCAACTGATACAGCAGATCCGCTATAACAACCGCCAGGGTGCACTAAAACGACTGGCTATTGAATCAAGTGTATTGGAACTGATGATGCTGCAGGTAGAGCAGTTTGAAGACGATGCTGCAACATTAATTTGTTCCCCCGCAAACCGCCGTGATACCGATAAATTACAGCAGGTAAGGTTGCTGCTGGAACAGGACCCGCACCAGGCACATACGCTGGAAGGGTTAGCCCGGCAAACCGGTTTGAATGATTTCAAATTGAAAAAAGGATTTAAGGAACTGTTCGGTACTACCGTATTTGGATACCTGCATGATCTGCGGATGCAGGACGCACGCCGTTTGTTGCTGGATGAACATAAAACGATCAATGAAGTGGCTGATTATTGCGGGTATGCGTACGTACAGCATTTTACCACGGCTTTTAAAAAGAAATTTGGTGTAACACCCGGCATGCTGAGAAAAGCTTCCTGAGGTAAATTGCTGAATTTTCCTCCGGTTTTTGTTACTTCCGGTATTTAACAGAAAGAGTTATCTTTAAGATAATTCTATGAGAACACTTGCAATTATTCTTGTATGTGCGGTGGTTGTATCATCCTGTCACCGCGGGGTATGGGTTACCAAAGATGTATATCGTCCCCGCAAACCCGATTTTTCCATTCTGCAGGAACGCTTCCAGAGTAATGAACTGATCAATACTGATTTTGTATATGTGTCAACCCGCCGTTATATCAATTACGATGGGTCGGTAATGTATGATTATACCGGTTTTTACGAAGACGGACGCATGATCGGTTTTGATGTCAAAAGCAGTGAAAGGAATGATATGTATAAGATCAATACCTGGCAAACTGCTGCAGTGATCGGTTACTATACTACTTACGGCAATCATATCAAACTGGAATATTTTGTGCCCGGCAAAGGAGGACAATATATCATCCGCGAAGGCATTATCCGTCAAGACACCATCGTTCTGCATGAGATCAACGACAAGCTTTTTAAACGTGAAGTGAATTACGATACATTGGTGTTATCTTCTAATCCACTGGAATAATACCTCCCCTGATTTTTGAGCGTTTGCCCGGAGAAATGCTCAATACATGATGTTCAATTTTCAATGCTCAATGATTGGGATACAACAGTGCGGAGGCCCGGAACAGGCCGTCTGCAGCCTGTAATATCTTCTCCTTCAGTTTTGGATTGTACCCCGGGTGTGTATTCAGAAAATGTTTTACCATATCTTTTGCAACAGGTAGCTGGTAATTGCCCAGGCTTGCCTGCAGCCAGGAGGCCGGGAAAAATATATCGCCGGTCAGTTGTACTTCTTCCAGCAGATCCAATGTGGCTGGTAAGTATTTTGCTGAAGTAGCAGCCCGTAAAGGATGATGCAGGTAACCCAATGCTGTTAATACCCACGATTCATTTTCACGGTTCTTTTCTTCTTTCAGCGATGTAAAAAATGCATCACGTTGTAATGAGTCCGGCGAAAGCGCGGGCATTACAAACACAAACCTGTTCTTCCTGTCCGGGTTCTGGATACGTTGCAATTGTTGTTGCAGAAGATTGGCAACAGGATAATCGCGTACGGCAAGATCCAGTGCCAGGCTGGTATAATCATCTTCCGATAGTTTAACACCTGCCGGTGGCTGTTGTTGCTGCCAGATATTGTATAATTTTTCTTTTGCCGTATTGGTTTGTGCAATGCCTTCATAAAGCCTGAACAACAGTTTTTTTCTTCCTGCAGTGGCTGCTCTGGTCATGGCATTCCATACATCATTTTCCATCGAGGCGGCCAGTTGGTTGCGTACAGCAGGCGTGGTGAACTGCCAGTAGATATTGCTGATCTGGCTGGTGATCTGTCGCAGATTCAATTCTTCTGTTTCTGCTGTAAGCTGTGCACTGTAGAACTGTAAAAGTTCTGCAGGTGTAACGCTGCCTGCCAGCATGTTCTCATACAGGTTGATGTAAGATGCTGCGCGTATTACGGGACTATAACCGGAAATATAAGGCAATGCTTTTTTGTCGATGGGAAATAAACCATATCCCTGACCGGTAGTATTGAAAAGAACAAATGCAGGAACAGGTTTGCCGGCGGCAGTTTCTATTGTTACCGATTGCTGCTGCATGTTAACTGTCAGCTCTTCACGGTGATCAGCATATACCAATGCTATTTCGAACAATTGCGGCCACAGGCGGTTACTGCCATCTTCTCCCTGCTGCCGGATGGTTAAACGTGTAATGGCATGATTGCTGCTGTCAATCTGATAAGAGAACACCGGTCTTCCGGTTTCATTGACCCATACCGTATTCCATGCCTGCAGATCCAGCGGGGTATGGGCATCCAGTATTTTCACCAGGTCGGGCCAGGAGGCGTTATTGTTAGCATATTTTTTCAGGTATTCACGTAAGCCGTCGCGGAAAGCATCAGCGCCCATCAGTCTTTCCAGTTGCTGCATCACAATGGGGGCTTTGTGATAAATGATATTGCCATACAATGTACCGGCGTTCTGCAGGTTGTTTAACTGCTGCCGGATAGGGTTGGCACCTGCTGTACGGTCTACGCCATAAGCAGCAGGAAAGTGGCTGACCAGGAAACGCAGTGCGGCATTGGAATCGCTGTAAGTCTGCTGGCATATTTTATCTGCCATAAAATTGGCAAATACTTCTTTCATCCATACGTCATTGAACCAGCGCATGGTGACCAGGTCGCCAAACCACATATGTGAGGTTTCGTGGGCAATCAGTTGTGCGCGGCTCAGTTGCTGATCCTGTGTGGCGCCATCATCCAGGAACAGGGACGCTGCTTTGTATTGGATAGCTCCCACATGTTCCATACCACCGTATTGAAAATCAGGAATAGCTGCGCAATCCAGTTTTTGAAAAGGGAAGGGAATACCGGTATAGGATTCCAGGAAGGAAACTGCCTGTGCGTGGATATTGAAAACAGAGTCCATGCTCAGCCTGATCTTGCTGGTATCTGTTTCACGATGGTACACCTGCATGGATCTGCTGCCTGCATTGCGGATCACTTTTTTGAACTGCCCCGCCACAAATGAAAACAGGTAAGTGCTCATGGTATCTGTGGTGCCGAAATGCAGTGTTTTGGTGCCTCCCGCTGTATTGATAACAGCATCCTGTATTGGTCCGCCAGCCAGGGCCTGCCAGCCGGCCGGAATGGTAAGTGTTAAACTGAAGGTAGCCTTCAGATCGGGCTGGTCAAAACAGGGAAATAAAGTCCGTGCACGATCCGGTACCAGTAATGTATATAGAAAATCCGGGTGCCTGTTCAGTGACAGATCGCCGGCTGTAAACCGGATGCTGATCTCGTTACCGGCTTCATGCAGGTATTCCGGTGCAATCAGCAAATGCTCTTTTTCAAAAACAATGGCAATGTTTTGCTGGTTAACGGTTACCTGTTGCAGGTGATCCCGCTGTTCTTTAAAATCCAGTTGCAATGGTTGTTTGTTCTTTTTCCATTGAAAGGTGATGGTTTCTGTAGCAGCAATGGATTTTTCCTTCGCCTCCGGAATATCGAACGATAACCGGTAATGCAGGCCGCTGATAACTGCTTTACGGTATACAGACAGTTGTTGTGATACGCCAGGTTCGGTAACGGGAGCTTCCGGTAAACGACTGGTAGTACAGGATATCATGCATACTAATGACAGTATCAGCAGGAGCGGAAATTGCCGGGATGTTTTTCTCATAGACGTATCAAATGTAACAAACTCCTGACCGGCAATAAAATGCTGTTCTGTGAAAATGGAATATTGAGCGCTGTGTATTGAATATTCAATGCCCGGTTACCCTACCAGCATCATACGTACAAAGGAATTACCATTTTTGAGCGGGTAGATCATTTTTACCTGGTGTAATCCATTTATTGAATACCATTCTGTAGAAGTACGTCCACCACCTTCGGAAACATGTATTTTCCAACACGGTATTTTGCCAATACCACTTACTTCCAGGTCTTCTTTACCTTCTACTGTAACAATGGTAAAATACTCCCAGTACCGCAAACCGGGATTCAATGTCCTGAATACAAATGTACGATTGGCTTGCAGGGGCAGGGTGGTTACCAGGTCATTGGCCATTACACCATTGTAGCGATGGTGATTGATATGGGTAAATTCCTGTGTACTGTCTTTTTGTGTCACCCTGTTCAGTACTTCCTGCTGCGTGAACAGTACTCTTTCGCGGGTGTCTTCAGATGCGATACCGGAGCAGTAGGCCACCGGCAGCAGCGTTTGTTCATCGCAATAGCTGGAATCTTTGTTGATGGATTTGGCTGTCTGGTAGGTTTGTGTAAACAGCCATACATTTTTTCCGTTGAACGTGGTTTTTTGTGCTTTGCGCGTAAGAATGGAGTTAAAAACGATCAATCCATCTGCAGTTTCAGCGTACTGGATATATCTTTTCTCGTAAGGATGAATAAAGGCGGCAGCATTTTTCACTGTAAAAGTATCAGCTACAGGTTGTGCTGAGGCATGCAACGTTAATAACAGGAGTAATGACAAACAGGAACGCATAATTTTTGTTTTTGAGGCGATGTGATAGATACAAGATATTTATCCTGCTGTAACAATCGGGTTATTGTAATTGCAGGAATTGCCGTAGCAATGGCGAGGGTGGTGTATGAAAAAAGCGCAACCGGTTATGATTGCGCTGTAAAGTAAAACAAATATTTTTTAAATAACCACAATCTTTCTGCGGGGAGTAGTAGAATCAGCCTGTTTTTTCTCTTCCGTTTTTTGGCGAATGATGATGGCATCACGTTCCTGCAAACGATCCAGTATGATCTGTTCCTGTGCTTTTTTTACCTTTTGAGCCTGGATAGCATGTTGTTGCTGGAAGTTCTGTAACTGCTTGCGGAATTTTATGACCTCCTGTTGTTCCTGTGCTACATTTTCATTGATGGCAGCCTGCAGGGCAGCATGGCTTTCATCATTGATCTTTTTCCAGTTTACCGCGGCAACGGCTTTTTTCAGTTGTTGTTGCAGTTGAACCACGTCAAGATCTTTACCGTTGACCTTCATTTCCTTTGATAATTTCTGCCAGTCTATTTCCTGTAGTGCCTTCAGTGTTTTTTCCATGGCCAGTTTGGCTTCATGATCGCTGTAGGTATCTATGTAATTTTTAGGATAGGTAGTGTCCTCCACCGGATGATAAGAGAAACTGTTGGAAGGTACAAACGGGTATACACGACCTGGTGCTTCCGGAGCCGGTATCGCAGCAGGAGCGGGAGGCATTGAAAAATCGCGTTGTTCCAGGTTCTGAACAAAGACAATGTTTGCTGCGTCCTGTATTGACTGCTGGTATTCTTTGTAGGCAATCATTTTTTCACGCACTGCAGCCAGTACATTTTCTTCAGCCAGTGATGCATCGTCCGGCTCAGGTGCATCTGTGACCCTTGTATCCGTTAAAAGCATCATAGTGTCTGCTGCAACCGGGATCGGTTTTAACGAGATCCTGGTATTGGTGCGAATGGCAGCCGGTGTTTGAAATGTTGCAGTTGTATTGTCTGCCACAACGCTACTTGCCGGTGTGGCATTGGTTTCGCGGATGGTCAGCACAATTACTTTACCGGGATTGTACCATCCGATAAAACCAATCAGTACTGCAGACAACAGGTATGCAACTAATTTTTGCTGAAAGGGAGCGGTTACCGGTTCGTTTGTCAGCAGGCGTTTTATACGGTTCAGCAACAAGTGTTGTGTATTGCCCGTGGCTGCCACTGCCAACTGTGGTAATGACAACCTGTTCTGTTCCAGTACCAGTAATGCTTTGGCATATTCGCCGGCATTGTACCTGAACTGCATTACCATGTCGTCACAGCTATGCTCTCTTTCTTTACGGATACTGTCTGTGATGAGTCTTGCAAAAGGATTGAAGAATAAAATCACATCCACACAGGCTACCAGCAGGTTTACCAGGTAGTCGTTGCGACGGATATGATTCAGTTCGTGCAATATAATAGCTTCGGCCTGTTGCAGATCAAGATGGTTGATGGCTGCTACGGGCAGCAGGATAATGGGTTTCCAGAAACCAATGGTCAACGGGGTGTCAACCATCGATGAAAGCCATACCTGTACGTTCTTTTTAATACCCATGTGCCCTACGGCCTGTTGCAGAAAAGTACGCCATTCAGGATTGGCCTTTTGCAATCCGTGCGTGAACAACTGCTGCGTAAGCCTGTACTGATGGTACAAACGGATAAACAGCACCACGATAACGGCAAGATAAATGGCTGATAATATTGATAAAGACGGTTCCAGCCAACTGTACAGTTGCTGTGTTAAAGATGCAGCAGGCAATACCGCCTGTTCATTCAGGTGAATGGTTACAATAGACGGAGTTTCTGTCAGCCTGTAGCAATATTGTATCAGTGTAATAATAAACCACAGTGTACCACCACTTAATGACAACAGGGCTACAGAATGCCGCTGACGGGCCTGCAACCTTTTACCATTGGCAGTAATTACAATATACAGCAGCCACAACAATGCCATCTGCCATATACTGTCCAATAATGCCCATCCCAATGCTTTGAGGAAAGCAGATTGGTTCAACAGATTCATCAGCTGTTATTTTTCAGGTTATCTATCATTTGCTGGATCGCATCCAATTCTTCTTTTGAAGCTTTGTGATTACCCAGTGCCTGCATAACCAGTTGGGTTGGCGAGCCGCCAAAAAGAGTGTCGATCATTTTACCCAGCATGTGTTTCTGGGTTTTCTCTTTGCTGGCAATAGCCTGGTATATGTGTGTTTTGGAAGAATCATTGCGTTTTACCAGTCCTTTCTCAAACATGATCTGCATCAGTTTAAGGGTGGTAGTATAGCCCGCATCCTTTGTTTTCAACAGTTCCTCATGCACGTCGCGCACGGTAGCGGTACCTTTATTCCACAGTACCTGCAAAATTTCCAGTTCACTTTCTGTTGGTTTGATCTGCTTGGTTGGCATATTTGAAACAACGTTTGCTTAAAATTACGATATTTTTCGTAATCACTTGTCATTACAATATAAAGATATTCACCATTGTTACACAGCTAAATCAATGAGTGGATGGTAATATGGGCAAACGGTAACCGGAGGCACGATTTTTTTTCTGAAAAGGTAGCCGGCCGGGCACAACCGGTCATGAATAGGCATATTATTTACAACTTTTGCCCGGACTGTTTAGCAGATTACTGCTATATTGTAGTGATAAACAGTCTGAACGGCATGGTATAGCTAACGCTATATATTGTTAAAATTGATAACCTGTTAACAGCATTGAACCGGGGGAAAACCTATATTACCAACGCTATGATGCACGGTGTGGGTGATTGGGAAAAGATGAATGATGGATCTGCAACCAGCGGGCAAAGCACCGGTGCTATTGCCTGCACGTTACTTTTTTTGCAACAGGTATCGGCCCGCAAAAAATACATAGCTTGTTTTTGTATGCTATTACTGGCGGCAGCTACGGTTTTCTGCCAGGACAGCACTTCCCGCAAAAAAAAGTTCATGGGGTTTATGAAAGAAACCTACCAGAATGCGGTGGTAGCGCATGCTCCCCAGATGGACGATTCCGTTTTCTTCCAGAAAAGTGAGCAATATTTTGATACCTATGCCGGTAAGGTGATCCGCGATATCTATGTTCGCAAACTGAGTTTCGGACAGAGCGTACTGGATACTTCCCGCCGCATTATCGGTTCTATCAGCCGTATTGCCAATAAACTACAAACAGGTACCAAGGATTTTATCATTACCCAGATGTTGTTCATCAAACCGGGAGATGTTGTATCGCCTTACAGGATGGCGGATAATGAACGTTTTCTGCGTGATCTTAACTTCATTAAAGATGCCCGTATTTACGTGCTGCCACTGCTGGAAAGCGCCGATTCGGTAGACGTGGAGGTGGTAGTGCGCGATGTATTCAGTTGGGGTGGCTCTGCCGATGCATCGGGGGTGAACAGGTTCAGCGGTACTATTTATGACGCTAACCTGTTTGGACGCGCTCAGCGGCTGCAATATACCATGCTGTATGACCAAAGCCGCACACCCATCATCGGATCACAGATACTGTTTCGCAAGTTCAATGCTTTTGGCACATTTGTCAATGTTGAAGCATCATATACTACCATTAACCGCGGTGCCAACCTGGGCGATGAAAATGAAACTGCTACTTATATCCGGCTGGATCGTCCTTTGTATACGCCCGATGCACATATTGCCGGTGGACTGGACCTGAGCTGGAATCACTCGGCCAACCGGTATTCAAAACCTGACAGTCTTTTCCTGGATTACCGTTATCGTCTTGGCGATGTATGGATAGGTTATAACCTTGGTGCCAGATCGCCCAGGAAATATTATAAGGATGATCGCAAACGTATGTTTGCTGCCATAAGAGTATATGACCAGTATTTTCTGCATAAGCCTGCACTGAATTATTATGATCTGCGCTACACGAATAAACGCTACATCCTGGGGCAATTCAGTTGGTATCAATACAACTTCTATCGCACCAACTATATCTATGGTTTTGGCCGCACGGAAGACTTACCGGTAGGTTTTACCCGCAAGATCACGCTGGGCCATTCCACTATTGATAGTCTGCGCCGCATTTATATAGGGTGGGAGTATGATCATGCGCTGGTAGACAAATATGGTAACTACTGGAGCTATACCCTTGCGCTGGGTGGCAACTATGCAAAAAAACAGTTTAAGGACAATAGCCTGTTGTTCAGTCTTTCGTGGTTCAGTCCTTTGCTGTCGTTCAAAAAGTTACTTATACGCCAATTCACCGATTTCAGCTATGCCGGTATCAACAAGATCCAGGCGTATGATTCATTGCAGATCAACAACGATTTTGGATTGAATGGTTTTAATACCGATAGCATTAAAGGCGTTCAACGTATGACATTGGGTTCTGAAACCAGTATATACACACGTTGTCAGTTGCTGGGTTTTAAGATCGGTTTTTTTGCATTCGGAAAAGCTACGCTCATTACGCCCCAACAGAAAGGTTTGTTGCAGGGCGATGTTTTTTCTGCATTGGGTGGTGGTCTTCGTGTACGAAATGAGAACCTTATTTTCGGAACCATTGAATGCAGGGTAACCTGGTTTCCGCGAACGTTGTACAATGTCAACAATATCGAAATACGAGTGACCAGTAATCTGCGTATCCGCTTCTCGGGCTCATTTGTACAGGCCCCGTGGTTTACTTTGCTGAGGTGATGAGACTAAGGAAGAAAGAGGTCTGAAGTCAGAAGTCTGAAGGAGCCATTCATCAAGAAAGTCCGGAAGTCGGAAAGACCGTAAGAAGAGTGCACACAATGCGTCAGCTACCCCCCGACAACTAATTATAAATTCTTTTTACCTTTCTTTATTTCCACAGGTTCAGATACCTGTATCCTGTAACAGGCAACAGGTAATATTTTCACAATTTATCTTTCAGCGCCTCCTTAAAACAAAAAAGCCCCGATGTAGAAACATCGCGACTTTGGTATTTGGTATGATATAGTGCCTTAAGTTGTGGATGCAAATATAATGTCCCCTTTCGATATTGCATATAGTTTGGTCAGGTAATTATGTTTTTTTTAGCTGACTGTTTATCAATGAACAGGAGAACGTAAAAGGCCCTGCAGTATTGTGTGCTGCAGGGCCTTTGTTTATTTTTGCTGAACATGCCTGTAAAAGTCTTGACAGGCATGCCGTATGATCAGTTAATTTAATTTAACATCGGCCGACGGCGTATTGGTAACGACCAGTTCAGTCTTTTTCTCTTTCTGCTGCAATTTTACTTCCGGTTCGGGATTGTAAATATTGGCCAGCGTAGGAGCAATTACCAGCGATACGATAGACATCAGTTTGATCAGGATGTTCATAGAAGGGCCTGAAGTGTCTTTGAAAGGATCACCTACAGTATCACCGGTTACAGAAGCTTTGTGGGGTTCTGATTTTTTATAATAGGTCTGTCCGTTGATCTCAACACCTTTTTCAAATGATTTTTTAGCATTGTCCCATGCACCACCGGCATTGTTCTGGAACATACCCATCAGTACACCACTTACTGTAGCGCCTGCCAGGAAACCTCCCAGTGCTTCAGGGCCCATCAGGAACCCGATGATCAATGGAGATATGATAGCAATAGCACCAGGCAGCATCATTTTTTTGATAGATGCATCGGTAGAGATTGCTACGCATTTGTCATATTCCGGTTTTGCGGTGCCTTCCATGATACCGGGAATGCTGCGGAACTGGCGACGAACTTCCTCTACCATGCTCATTGCTGCCTGGCCTACCGCACGGATAGCCAGTGATGAGAAGATGAAGGGGATCATGCCACCCACAAACAAACAAGCCAGTACATCGGCTTTGTAAATATCAATACCATGAATGCGTGCCACACCAACAAATGCAGCAAACAGCGCCAGCGCAGTTAACGCAGCAGATGCAATGGCAAAACCTTTACCGGTTGCAGCAGTAGTGTTACCTACAGCATCCAGCACGTCCGTTTTTTCACGTACATCTTTAGGCAATTCGCTCATTTCGGCAATACCACCGGCATTGTCAGCAATAGGACCAAAAGCGTCGATAGCTAACTGCATTGCAGTGGTTGCCATCATACCCGCAGCCGCAATAGCCACACCGTATAAACCAGCAAACGCATAAGAACCATAAATGCCACCAGCCAGTACAATGATCGGCAGGAAAGTAGATTCCATACCGATAGCCAGACCACCAATTACGTTGGTAGCATGACCGGTTGAAGACTGACGGATAATGGTCAGCACAGGACGTTTGCCCATAGCTGTATAATATTCTGTGATAATACTCATTAAGGTACCCACTACCAGACCTACGCCGATGGCACCCAGTACACCCCATTTGGTAAATTCAAAACCGCGGAGCTCCATCGTTTCGGGCAAAATGAAATATACCAGTCCTACAGAAGCGGCGGCAGTCAGAATAATAGAACCCCAGTTACCCATATTCAAAGCTTTCTGAACAACTGAAGTGCTGATGCCTGCAGTATCGCTGATGCGTACAAACCAGGTACCAATAATAGAGAACAGGATACCTGCACCTGCAATCAGCATGGGCAGTAAGATGGGAGCCATGCCACCAAACTGGTCGGTAGAATGTGTTTCCTGGCCCAGTACCATCGTGGCCAGTACGGTAGCAACATAAGAACCGAACAGGTCAGCACCCATACCGGCAACGTCGCCCACATTATCACCTACGTTATCGGCAATAGTGGCCGGGTTGCGGGGATCATCTTCCGGAATACCAGCTTCTACTTTACCTACCAGGTCAGCACCTACATCCGCAGCTTTGGTATAAATACCACCACCTACGCGTGCAAACAAGGCAATAGATTCTGCACCCAGTGAAAAACCGGTCAATACCTCAATGGTTTTGATCATTTCTGCACCATTTACAGAAACACCATCCGGCACAAAAAGCGCTTTTAATATGATGAACAGACCGCCCAGACCCAATACGGCCAGACCGGCAACACCAAGACCCATTACAGAGCCACCGGTGAAAGATACGTTCAGTGCTTTGCTTAAGCTGGTACGTGCAGCCTGCGCAGTACGTACGTTGGCTTTGGTAGCCACACGCATACCAATGTAACCGGCAGTGGCGCTGAATACAGCACCCAATACAAATGCTACTGCAATAGACCAGTGTGAGTGAGAATTTGCCTGTGCCATTACACCCAGCAGAATAGCTACAATAGCTACAAAATAGCCCAGAATTTTCCATTCTGCTCTCAGAAAGGCCATAGCACCTTCGGCTATATAAGTACTGATTTCCTTCATGCGGTCAGAACCTGCATCCTGCCTGGAAACCCATTTGAATTTAAAGAGCGTATACAGCAAGCCAATGATACCCATTACAGGCACTAAGTAAATCAATTTGTCCATAAGCGGTTGATTCTTACGTTGATGTTTAAGGAGGGCAAAAATAGGGGAAAACGGCCTAAAATCAAGTCTGGAGCGGTTTTTTTATAGATAGAGGTTGCTGCTGATAATCAATTGAGTAGGAATTTTAAAATTTAAGAATGTGCAAATTTGAAAATAGCCTGAATAGCTGGATGGATTGATTGTTTGATGGTTATGGCAATTGCTTTGCGTTTTAGCCCGGGGCCTGTAGCTTTGGATAATACCCCTCTTGTTAACAACTAACTCCCGATGGTTAATGCCTTTTAAGTTGCCTGCAAGGATATTTGTAGTTGTTTTATTGTGTTGAGCCGGCTGCTGATAAAAGTAAACATCGTTTTATTGACTACATAAAGCGTTAGCCACACCTGTTGATATTTGAAATTAGCCGCAGCCGGGTAACCTGTTATCAGATTGCGTTTTTTCATCTCAGCAGCTTGTATATCGGTCAATAACAACTGTTTGCTTTTTCTTTTAAAGAACGGTGTTGACAGATAATCAAGTTGAACGGTGTCGTCGGTTATGGTAATGTTATACACGTAATGTTCAGGCCATACTAGAATTTTGTAAATGAAAACAAGTGTATACAAGCTGATAAAAATCCACCAGGTAAAAAAATGTAAACGGATAATGACAAATGTCACAATTGCTGCCATTAGTAAGACGGGTATTACATACGTTGAAATGAATGCATTTCGTTGTACAGAGCGATATTGCTGGTCGGCAGACATCTGGTTTAAACCGGAAGATAATAAAAAGGTTGGGAGAATTTTAAAATTTGCGAATGTGCAAATTGGAAAATGGTTGAAAAAAAAATCCGGAATACCGGAAGCCCGAAAGATGTACGTAAAGATGCCACGACACAAGCTGTGTTTTGCCAATGGCTAAAACCTGACAGCTAACATCTTGCATTAGCTCTTGGCTCGCAACTCGGGACTATCTCAGTAACTGTGTAAGTTTCAAAAATCGGAGTTCGTAGCAGGACCTATATCTTGATCCTGTTTTCAAA
>OFIS01000167.1_pt1 | contig 67416 bp, 51 predicted proteins | sample 1775071 | NCBI WGS metagenome assembly OFIS01 (sample SAMN08195774, study PRJEB24354) | sludge metagenome | isolation source: sludge from phenol fed wastewater aerobic bioreactor C | place: India: Nagpur | collected 2016-09-17
AGCTCACGGGAGGTAACGGTTTGTTAGTGATTGCTGCATTAAGCGCTGCCGGTCCGGGCCTCAGGGAACTATCATTTACGACAAGTCACGCTTTTAATGAAGTGCGGCTGGTTGTAGCTCAGCCCGCGTCTGTAAACCTGGGTACTTTAAAAATTTATTACGCCTTTGAAAGTGGGGGTGGTTGCTCTAAGGGCGAAACCCCGCTTACTGTTGCGCAGCCCTCACCCGATGACGGTTCCATTAATAGCAGTAGAACCGGCAGTTTCGGTACGGTCTGTATCGGTCAGTCGCTAAGCAATACGGCAAACGTTGTGAATGGTAGCACCACAGACTATGCTACATTCGTTCCTGCTTTATTGAGTGTAGGCTGCGGGGCGAGTATCAGTGTTAAAAACAGTGGCACGGATTACCCCGCTGGTACAATCGCTGGCTTTGTGATTTCGAAGCAGGGGGGACTGATTGATCTGGGATTACTCGATGCTATTACCCTAAATCTGTACAAGGACAACGGAGCTGCTCCTGTCGCGTCCTTGTCCGGCTCAGCTTTACTATCTATCGGCTTGCTCAATGATAACGCAGGCAAGTCTTTTATCGGGTTTCCCTCTAATGCCGCCTTCGACGAAATACAAATTGTTTTCAACAGCGGTCTGATCTCTTCGGGCCTGGGCGGAAGCTATAGAATTTATTATGCCTATGTGCAACGCGATTCGGATAATGATGGCATTCCCGACGAAAATGATATTTGCTCCGGCAGCGATGCTTACGACAGTGATGGCGATGGCATACCCGACGCCTGCGACAACTGCACGGCTCTGAATGGAAAATCTGTTTATCGAGATACCGACGGTGATGGTATTGCCGATGCCTGCGATGCCGATGCTGATGATGATGGCATTGCAGACGCTGTAGAAGACCGTAATAATGATGGAAACGTACGGAACGATGATGCAGATGGAGATGGAATAGCCAACTATCTTGACCTTGATAGTGATGACGATGGTTTGGCAGATCTGTATGAAAGCGGAATAGTCCATAGCCTGCTTTTGTCGCTCGATGCGGACTCTAATGCCGTTATAGATCCTGCTGTATTGCGCGGTGCGAACGGAATGGCTACTATCGTCGAAACCGACGATGGGGTAGCGGCAACCAACAACTATCTTTTAGCCGACAGTGACGGCGATGCCGCGCCCGATTTTGTGGACCTTGACACGGACAATGACGGGATTAACGATGTAATGGAAGGATATGCCGGACTTTTTGCCGATGCTAACTCCGACGGTATGGTTGATGGTGCAGACAGCGACCGCGACGGTGTGAAAGACCTCGCCGATGGAAGCCCGCTATGGGGTACAGCTCCCTTAGGTCATCCGCTGGACAGTGATGCAGATGCGGTGCCTGATTATCGCGATCTGGACAGCGACAACGACCTGATCAGCGATCTGGTGGAAAACGGTCAGGGTGGCTATACGGATGCCGATCAGGATGGAATGGCAGATGGAGGCGATGGGGACCACGACGGCATTGTGGGTGCAACCGATGGCGATCCCGCGCATTTTGGCGATGCACTACAGCTTCAGCCGGTGGATACCGACAATGATGGGTTGCCGGATTATTTAGATCCTGACAGCGATGGCGACGGTACGGCCGATATAGTAGAAGGAGGTAATGGCTGGCAGGACCTCGACGGTAATGGTCAGGTAGATAACCCCACCGACCCGGATAGTGATGGCGTGGCTAATAACCATGGAGACGACCGTAAACCCAATGATTTTGGAGGATTGGGAACAACGACGCTTCTTCACATACGTCTGTCGCTTGAAGGAGGTTTTGCTAACGGGACGGATACGCTCATGCGCGATGACCTGCGACAAGCCGGGCTTATACCACTACAGCAGCCCTATCAGGGAAGTGTTAACAATCGTTTTGCCCAAACCGGCGGCGGAAATGAGGCGACTACTTCCACCGTTCTTGCTGCAAACCCAAATAGTCCGAATGCTATCGTTGATTGGATGCTTCTGGAATTCCGAAAGGCCGGGGCATCGTCGGTGGTGGTCCGTACAGCCAATGCTCTTTTACAGCGGGATGGAGATATCGTGGGTGGTGACGGAAACCCGATGGGGGTAATGATTGATACCGGAAATTATTTTCTCTCGGTAAAACATAGAAACCACCTCGGTGTAATGACGGCCAATCCTGTTGTAGTTTCCGGCACCCCGGTCACTATTGATTTTACCAAGGTAACGACACCGCTGTATGGTAGTACGCCCGTAAAGCTAATGCCGTCGGGGCGCCGCGCTTTAATTGGTGGAGATGTGAACAGCGATGGTCAAGTTTATTACACAGCACCGGGTAATGATCGGGATGCACTCCTGTTGATGATCTCATCCGATCCGTTCAACTATCTGAACATTTACAGCAATGGAGATGTAAACCTCGACGGTGCAACCTACATGACAGCACCGGGCAACGATCGCGACTGGATCTTGTCGCAACCGCTGACGGGCGATGAGTTCGAATATATTCAGGAGCAGTTGCCCTAAAAATCTTTGTATCACCCTAAAATAAAATACCATGCTTATGAAACGACTTTTATCAACCATTCTTCTTGCCGTTACGGTACCTGTAGCGATGGCACAGACCGTGCAATTCACTCTGAAGGCCACCAGCCAGACCACTCTGCAGTTATTTTTCAGACCACAGGGCAATATCGGACCCGTGACCACAGGTATTTCCAATCTCACTTTTGTCTTGCAGATACCTCAGTCTTTTTCCGATCCGCAAGGTTCTTGGGCCGTGTCGCCCAACAGCAGTTATCTTGGTGCTGCGGCCACAACAACCTCTTCAAGCACAAGTAATGGCAACCGGTACAACACACTGTTCTCGTGGACGTCAAACCCCAATGTTGCCAACACAACCTTTGCTGATAGTACCGAATATTTGCTGGCCACCATCACCACCCCGGCCGGAGTGAATGCTGCAGATATTACACTCATTGACTGGGGTAATAACCGGCTCGATAATGCCACTACAGGCGCGCCGATTTGGGCAACAAGTCTTGCAATTGACGGAGTGGACAGAACCAACAATGCCGCAATTTTTTACGGTAATCCGTCCAGCAACAGTCCTGTTAACAGTGGTACGGCGACGGCTGCGTCCACACTTACCTTAAATGGCACGCCCCTGTCTGTGGCGCTTAGGACGTTTACCGGGGTCTTTGAGCAGGGAGTAACCACTCTGAAATGGGAACTGACCCACCCGCAGGATGCGCATAAAATGTCGGTAGAGTATAGCGCGGATGGTAAGTCATGGACTGTGGCAGGTACTGTTTCACCCTTCTTAACGGAGAAAAATTACAGTTTTCTTCGCCGGCCCGCTGCGCAATCCGGTCATTTTTACCGATTACTCGTCGAAGAAAACAATGGCCATTCCTTTTATTCCCGTACACTCTATTTTACAGATGATCCGAATCGAAATACGGGAATAGTCCTTTATCCATCTGTCCTGAGCCGGGGCACTAACTTACAAATCGTTTTGCCGGGGGCTACGACTCCGACTCAAATGCATATCACTGATGCTCACGGAAGGCTTATAAAAAGTTTTACTTCCGAAGGTGAATATACACAGTTTAAAACCAGTTCTTTAGCATCGGGTTATTATCACATTGTTGCCTTGTCGGGCCAGGCGGTGTACACCGCTAAGTTCCTGGTGCTGTGAGTCAAAATAATGTATCATAGAGAGAGGCTGTCCAAAAAAACACGGGCGGTCTCTTTGTTTTAGTTAGCCAGAGCAGAAGTAGGTCTTTTTTCAGTTGCAGTAATTTTTTAGTAGGTGAGTAGTGCTACGTACGAGCGAGAAAGAACCCTGGAATCGTTGCAGTCCGGTATAGAAAACGTTAAGGTTTTTTCCACGAAGATATTTTTTGGAATAAATTTTGCTCAAACCACGCCTTGCTGTATATTTGCAGTCCCTTTGCCGGGAGCTAGCTGTGCGCAACAACATTCTAACTAGTTATTGTTAATACAAACCAGGACCTGACCAAAAAGGATAGCCTTTGGGGTCGGGTAGTTTTTGCTTTGTAAAAAAATGAGTTTCTAACATACTATGGCTATAACAAAAAAACGAACCGCTACCGGTAGGATCAACTTCGGCAAAATACATGATGTAGCCGAAACCCCTGATCTGCTGGCCATTCAGCTTCAATCGTTTAAGGACTTTTTCCAGCTCGAGACTACGCCGGATAAGCGTAATAACGAAGGTCTGTTCCGTGTGTTCAAGGAAAACTTTCCGATCACGGATACGCGAAACATCTTCGTGCTGGAGTTCCTTGATTACTTTATTGATCCGCCCCGCTACACTATAGAAGAGTGTATGGAGCGCGGGCTTACCTATTCGGTTCCCCTCAAAGCCAAGTTGCGACTGAGCTGTAATGATGAGGAGCACGTAGATTTCGAGACTATTGTTCAGGATGTGTTCCTGGGTAATATCCCCTATATGACCCCTCGCGGTACATTTGTGATCAACGGTGCCGAGCGTGTTGTGGTTTCACAGTTGCATCGTTCTCCGGGCGTATTCTTCGGTCAAAGCGTTCACCCCAACGGTACTAAAATCTATTCTGCCCGTGTGATTCCTTTTAAAGGCGCATGGATGGAATTTGCTACGGACATCAACAATGTGATGTATGCGTACATTGATCGTAAAAAGAAATTCCCGGTTACTACACTTTTGCGCTCCATCGGTTTCGAAACGGATAAAGATATCCTCGAACTGTTTGGAATGGCAGACGAAATAAAAGCAGATCGTAAGAGCCTTGACGCCAACATCGGTCGTCGCCTTGCTGCGCGTGTATTGCGTAGCTGGACAGAAGACTTCGTAGATGAAGATACCGGTGAAGTGGTGACCATCGAGCGGAATGAAGTGGTATTGGATCGTGATAACGTACTCGATGAAGAGAATGCAGCCATGATTCTCGACATGGGTATCCAAACCATCTTCCTGCAAAAAGAAGAGGTAAGCGGCGATTACTCCATTATCTACAACACCCTTAATAAAGATACTTCCAACTCTGAACTGGAAGCGGTTCAACATATCTATCGTCAGCTTCGTGGATCGGATGCTCCGGATGATGAAACCGCCCGTGGTATTATTGACAAGCTGTTCTTCTCCGACAAACGTTACGATCTTGGAGAAGTTGGTCGCTATAAAATCAATCGCAAGCTGGGTCTTGACATTGACCTCGATACGAAAGTATTAACCAAACAGCACATCATTGCGATCATCAAATATCTTGTTCGTCTTACCAATGGTAAAGCAGAAATTGATGACATTGACCACCTGAGCAACCGTCGTGTACGTACCGTAGGCGAGCAGTTGTTTGCACAGTTTGGTGTGGGTCTGGCGCGTATGGCGCGTACCATTCGCGAGCGTATGAATGTGCGCGATAACGAAGTGTTTACTCCTATTGATCTGATCAATGCCCGTACACTTTCTTCAGTGATCAACTCATTCTTCGGTACATCGCAGTTGTCGCAGTTCCTCGATCAGACTAATCCGCTTTCGGAAATTACGCACAAGCGTCGTATTTCCGCACTCGGTCCCGGTGGTCTGAGCCGCGAGCGTGCGGGCTTTGAAGTACGTGACGTTCACTACTCTCACTATGGTCGTCTGTGTACCATCGAAACACCGGAAGGACCGAACATTGGTTTGATCTCTACGCTTTGTGTGCATGCCAAGATCAATGAAATGGGCTTTATCGAAACACCTTACCGCAAGGTGAAAGAAGGTAAAGTAGATCTGAAAAACTATACCTACCTCAGCGCTGAGGAAGAAGATGAAGCCAAGATTGCGCAGGCAAATGTTCCTTTGGACGACAAAGGTGTATTTGCTGAGAAGGCCATCAAGAGCCGGCAAACAGGCGACTTCCCGATCCTCGAACCCGAAGAAGTAGAGTTCATGGATGTGGCACCCAACCAGATTGTGGGTCTTTCTGCATCCCTGATTCCGTTCCTCGAGCATGATGATGCCAACCGTGCGCTGATGGGATCGAACATGCAACGTCAGGCGGTGCCGCTGATACGTCCTCAGGTGCCTATCGTGGGTACAGGTTTAGAAGGCAAAGCTGCTCGTGACGCGAGAATTCAGATCCACGCAGAAGGAAACGGTATTGTTGAGTACGTGGATGCTAAAGAAATTCATGTACGTTACGATAGAAATGATAAAGACCGTCTCGTTTCTTTTGAGGATGATCTGAGAATTTACACGCTTACAAAATATATTAAGACCAACCAAAGCACCAGCATCACCCTGAAGCCGGCTGTTCGTCGCGGCCAAAAGGTGAAAGAAGGCGACTTCCTTACTGAAGGATATGCTACACAAAATGGTGAGCTGGCATTAGGTCGTAACCTGAAAGTGGCGTTCATGCCCTGGAAGGGTTACAACTTTGAGGATGCCATCGTGATCAATGAAAAAGTTGCACGCGAGGATTGGTTTACTTCTGTACACATTGATGAGTACGAACTTGAAGTTCGTGACACAAAACTCGGTGAAGAGGAATTGACGCCAGACATCCCTAACGTTTCGGAAGAAGCCACTAAGGATCTTGATGAGAACGGTATTATCCGCATCGGAGCGCATATCAAAGAGGGCGACATTCTGATTGGTAAGATCACACCGAAAGGTGAAACCGATCCTACTCCGGAAGAAAAACTTCTGCGTGCCATCTTTGGCGATAAAGCCGGCGATGCAAAAGATGCTTCTCTGAAAGCGCCAAGCGGGGTAGAAGGTATTGTGATTGATAAAAAGCTTTTCCAGCGCGCCAAGAAAGACAAGAACTCAAAGGTTCGTGAGAAGACGCAACTGGAGAAGATCGAAAAGGTACATGATAAGAATGTTGAAGACCTGAAAAGCCTCCTGATGGAGAAACTGATGACTTTGTTGAAAGACAAATCATCTGCGGGTATCTCCAACAATTTCGGAGAGCTGGTACTGGCGAAAGGCGGAAAGTTCAACAGCAAGACGCTTGGGTCGATTGACTTTGCCAATGTTAACCCTCTGGGATGGACAGGCGATAGCGAAACAGATGATCTGATTAACCTTTTGCTGCACAACTACAACATCAAGTTTAATGAGGAAGTAGGCCGTTATAAGCGCGAGAAATTTAATCTGTCTATCGGTGATGAACTTCCTGCAGGCGTACTGAAACTGGCAAAGGTTTATCTGGCCTCTAAGCGTAAGCTGAAGGTGGGGGATAAGATGGCGGGCCGCCACGGTAACAAAGGTATTGTTGCCCGTATCGTTCGTCAGGAAGATATGCCTTTCCTCGAAGATGGAACTCCGGTTGACATTGTGCTGAACCCGCTTGGTGTACCCTCGCGGATGAACCTCGGACAGATCTATGAAACCGTTCTGGGCTGGGCGGGTGAAAAGCTGGGCGTAAGATTTGCTACCCCCATCTTCGACGGAGCTACTGTAGAGGAAATTGGAGAATTGATCGGTGAAGCCGGGCTTCCTGAATTTGGGCATACTTATCTCTATGACGGTGAAACAGGAGAGCGCTTCCACCAAAAAGCAACCGTGGGTATCATCTATATGATCAAACTACATCACATGGTTGACGATAAGATGCACGCACGTTCCATTGGTCCGTACTCGCTTATTACTCAGCAACCTTTGGGTGGTAAGGCACAGTTCGGTGGTCAGCGTTTTGGTGAGATGGAGGTGTGGGCACTTGAGGCCTATGGAGCATCAAACATCCTGCAGGAACTGCTCACGCTGAAGTCTGATGATATCATAGGTCGTGCAAAGACTTATGAGGCCATCGTAAAAGGCGACAATGTGCCGCGTCCTGGCATCCCTGAGTCATTCAATGTATTGGTGAATGAACTGAGAGGATTGGGTCTTGAGCTGAAATTTGAATAGGAGTAGCAAGTAGCAGGTAGCAAGTATCAAGACGTACTTGCTACCTGATTGAAAGTTCTTTAAATAATGCACAACTTCAAAGAATTGCAGGTATGGCAAAAAGCAGTTGTTCTTGCAGCAAGGATTTATCAGGTTACTGAATCACTACCAAAGTCGGAACGGTACAACCTGGTAAGTCAAATGCAAAGGGCTGCTGTATCCATACCAAGCAATATTGCTGAAGGATGCGGAAGAAGTTCCAAGGCTATGCTGGCAAATTTTATTGACATAGCAATTGGCTCTTCTTACGAACTTGAAACGCAAATTATTTTGAGTAGTAGGTTTGGTTACTTCAACAACGAAATAGCAGATGAACTCTTGATGTTAACCAATGAAGTGCAAAAGATGCTTAACGGTTTGAATAACTCACTCAGGTAATCTTGATACTTGATACTAATTTCTTGATACTAAAACAAAAAAACACTTCTTTCTTAATATGGCTATTAAAAAGGAAAATCGTCCCAAAGCTGGATTTAATAAGATTACGATCAGTCTTGCTTCTCCCGATGCTATTCTGGACCGTTCCTATGGCGAGGTACTCAAGCCGGAAACGATCAACTATCGTACTTATAAGCCTGAGCGCGACGGTTTGTTCTGCGAAAAAATATTTGGTCCCGTAAAGGACTACGAATGCTACTGCGGTAAGTACAAGCGTATCCGTTACAAGGGTATTGTCTGCGACCGTTGTGGTGTAGAAGTGACGGAAAAGAAAGTACGTCGTGAGCGTATGGGACACATCAAACTTGTGGTTCCTATCGTTCACATTTGGTATTTCAAGTCGCTTCCTAATAAGATCGGCTACATGCTGGGCGTAAGCTCCAAAAAGCTGGAAAGCATCGTGTACTACGAGCGTTATGTGGTAGTACAAGGTGGCGAAGCCGATGATCTTATCCGTCAGAAACTCAATCTTAAAGATTCTGAGAAAACGGAATTACAGCTTGTAACTGAGGATGAATATCTGGAGATACTGGATAGCATTTCCAAAGAAAATCAGTACCTGCCTGACGAAGATCCGAATAAGTTCATCGCTAAGATGGGTGCCGAGGCGCTGCATTCTTTGCTGAGCCGTATTGATCTGGATCAGCTTTCTTACGACCTGCGTAATGCCGCAGCCAACGAAACTTCACAGCAACGTAAGCAAGAGGCTCTGAAGCGTCTTTCTGTTGTGGAAGCGTTCCGCGATGCGAATACACGTGTAGAAAACCGTCTGGAGTGGATGGTGATGCAGTACATTCCTGTCATTCCGCCGGAGCTGCGTCCACTCGTTCCTTTGGATGGCGGTCGTTTCGCTTCGTCAGATCTCAACGATCTTTATCGTCGTGTTATTATTCGTAACAATCGTCTGAAAAGACTGATTGAAATCAAAGCTCCTGAAGTGATCCTGCGTAATGAAAAGCGCATGCTTCAGGAAGCTGTTGATAGTCTGTTCGATAACTCGCGTAAATCTAACGCTGTAAAAGCAGAAGGTGGCCGCGCACTGAAATCGCTGTCGGATGTATTGAAAGGAAAGCAAGGTCGTTTCCGCCAAAACCTGCTCGGTAAACGTGTGGACTATTCTGGTCGTTCGGTAATCGTGGTGGGTCCGGAAATGAAACTCCATGAGTGCGGTCTGCCGAAAGACATGGCGGCAGAACTGTTCAAGCCGTTCATCATCCGTAAGCTCATAGAAAGAGGTATTGTAAAGACCGTAAAGAGCGCCAAGAAGCTTGTAGAAAAGAAAGAGAGCGTTGTTTGGGATATTCTTGAAAACGTTTTGAAAGGACATCCGGTTCTCCTCAACCGTGCCCCTACGCTGCACAGGCTTTCTATACAGGCTTTCCAACCCAGACTTATTGAAGGTAAAGCCATCCAGTTGCACCCGTTGGTTTGTTCTGCGTTCAACGCCGACTTTGATGGTGACCAAATGGCCGTACACGTGCCGCTGAGCCATGCTGCGATTATTGAAGCACAACTGCTCATGCTGGCATCGCACAATATCCTTAACCCGCAAAACGGTACGCCGATCACGCTTCCTTCTCAGGACATGGTACTCGGTCTGTACTATATTTCAAAAGGTAAGAAGACGCAGGGTGATGAGATCATCAAAGGTGAGGGAATGGCCTTCTACTCTCCTGAGGAGGTGATCATTGCTCATAATGAAGGAAGGGTAGCGCTGCATGCCTGGATAAAGGTGAAAGTAGATGTGAAGCAAAAAGATGGCTCTTTGAAGAGACAATTGCTTGAAACTACCGTGGGACGCGTGATCTTCAATCAGTTCGTTCCCCGCGAAAACGGTTTTGTAAACGCATTGCTGACCAAAAAATCGCTGCGGGAAATCATTGGTGACATCCTTACCAATGCAGGTATTCCTAAAACTGTTCAGTTCCTCGATGATATAAAAACACTGGGCTTCCGTACGGCCTTCAATGGTGGTCTTTCCTTCTCCATCAACGATCTTAAAATTCCGGATGTGAAGGAAGAACTGGTTCAGTCTGCACAGGCAGAAGTGGACGAAGTATGGGACAACTACAACATGGGTCTGATCACCAACAACGAGCGTTATAACCAGATCATCGATATCTGGAGCCGTGTAGATACCCGTGTTACGGAAACATTGATCCGCGAAATGGCTAATGACAAACAGGGCTTCAACTCTGTGTACATGATGCTTGACTCCGGTGCCCGTGGTTCCAAACAACAGGTAAAACAGCTTGCCGGTCTCAGAGGTCTGATGGCGAAACCACGTCGTTCGGGCTCTACCGGATCTGAAATTATCGAAAATCCAATCCTCTCCAACTTCAAGACCGGTCTTTCGGTATTGGAGTACTTTATCTCTACGCACGGTGCGCGTAAAGGTCTTGCGGATACCGCCCTTAAAACAGCGGATGCCGGTTACCTCACTCGTCGTCTGGTAGATGTGGCTCAGGATGTGGTCATTAATGAAGAAGACTGCGGTACCTTGCGCGGCATTGCTACCTCGGCTCTGAAAGACAATGAAGAAATTGTAGAACCGCTGCTGGATCGTATTGTAGGTCGTACTTCACTGCACGATGTGTATGATCCGATCAACGATGTGTTGCTCGTTCAGGCGGGCGATGAGATCACCGATGCGGTGGCAAAAGCCATTGAAGATGCAGGTATCGAAACTGTAGAAATTCGCTCGGTGCTTACCTGCGAAGCCCGGCGGGGTGTGTGTGCGAAATGCTATGGTAAGAACCTGGCAACAGGCTATATGACACAAAAAGGCGATGCCGTTGGAATTATCGCAGCACAGTCTATCGGTGAGCCGGGTACGCAGCTTACCCTTCGTACCTTCCACGTGGGTGGTGTGGCTGGTTCTTCGGCTATCGAAAGCCAGCTTGTGGCCAAATTCGACGGAACAATTCAGTTTGATGGTCTGCGTACCACTCAGTTTACTGATGTGGAAGGCGACAAGCAAACCGTGGTTATCGGCCGTACCGGTGAAGTACGAATTGTAGATGTTACGAACGATCGTTTGTTGATCACGAACAACATCCCTTATGGCTCAAACCTTAAAGTAAAAGACGGACAGAAGATTGCCAAAGGCGATGTGATCTGTTCATGGGATCCGTTCAATGCTGTGATCATCTCCGAAGTGTCCGGAAGGATTCAGTTTGAAAATGTAATAGAAGGCGTTACTTACCGTGAGGAGGCCGACGAACAGACAGGTCACCGTGAAAAAGTAGTAATTGAAACCAAGGATAAAACCAAGATTCCGGGAATAATAGTGGAGGGTAAAGATGTAAAATCATACAACCTTCCTGTGGGCTCGCACATTGTGGTTGATGCCGGTGAAGACGTGCACAACGGACAGGTGATCGTAAAGATACCAAGGGTAATGGGTCGCTCACGCGATATCACCGGAGGTCTTCCCCGCGTTACCGAATTGTTCGAAGCACGTAATCCGAGCAACCCGGCAGTAGTAGCAGAAGTTGATGGTGTAGTAAGCTTCGGAAACATCAAACGAGGTAACCGCGAGATCATCATCGAAAGCCGCGAGGGCCTTGTGAAGAAATATCTTGTTCCCCTGACGCGCCATATCATGGTGCAGGATGGCGACTTCGTAAAAGCGGGTACTGCGCTTTCTGATGGCGCCATCACTCCGGGCGATATTCTGGCGATCAAAGGACCTTTTGCGGTGCAGGAATATCTGGTAAATGAGATACAGGAAGTATATCGTTTGCAGGGGGTTAAGATCAATGATAAGCACATCGAAGTTATCGTTCGTCAGATGATGCGGAAGGTGAACGTTGTGGATCCGGGAGACACCAAGTTCCTTGAAGATGATACAGCAGACAAGTTTGAACTGATCGAAGAAAACGATTGGATCTATGATAAAAAGGTAGTGACTGAAGCGGGCGATAGTGATAAGCTTCACCCGGGTCAGATCGTCACCCTCCGCGAGATCCGTGAGGAAAATAGTCTGCTTCGCCGTTCGGATAAAAAGCTCGTAGAATTCCGCGATGCAAATCCGGCCACATCCACACCGATGCTGCATGGTATTACCAAGGCTTCGCTGGGTACGCAAAGCTGGATTTCGGCGGCTTCCTTCCAGGAAACAACCAAAGTGCTTTCCACCGCTGCCATCACGGGTAAGTCGGATATGCTAATGGGTCTTAAAGAAAACGTTATTACCGGTAACCTCATCCCTGCAGGTACAGGTATGCGCGACTTCGAAGACATCATCGTGGGATCCAAGGAAGAGTTCGACCTTCTTATGGCCAGCAGAGATGTACTTCAGTTTGACGAAGAAGAATAGTGATACGCAATTGTTTATTTATAAGCCACTCTCAAAAGGAGTGGCTTTTTTGTCGTTACCCCACGGGGTGTAGTTTTTGTGTCTGATTGCTGCAAACCTATTCTTATGAAGAGCAAGGCACAGTTTCGATCGCACCCCATCCATCCCATTCTGGTTGGCTTTCCCATAGCCTTTTTCACCGGTTGCTTTATTGCCGATTTACTGTCGTTCTGGTTCGCGGCATCGGCGCTGCGTATCGGTGCTTATTATCTCAATTTAGCAGGCGTGGTGATGGGGCTGATCGCGGCCATCCCGGGTCTTATTGATCTATTGGGAACGGTGCCGCCAAAAAGTTCAGCCCGGTCGAGGGCAATAAAGCACGGCCTGATAAACACCGGATTGATCATAATTTTTATCGGTGCCTTTCTGATTCGTCAGTCTTCCACCCTTAGTGATATAACGCTGATCATCACAGAATTTACTGGCCTTGTGTTGATGACGATTGCGGGCTTTATGGGCGGGACTCTGGTTTATCGCAACCAGATTGGTGTGGATATGAGATACGCAGGTGCCGGAAAATGGCGTGAGATAGCAGTAGAGCAGCGTAGGGGAACCATACGATTGATCCAGGAAGAGGAACTGGCTGTGAATCAGATGTGCCTGATTCGGTTGCCGGAAAAGAGAATCGTGTTGGCACGTACAGAGCAGGAATTTGTAGCTTTTGATGATCGTTGCAGTCACCGCGGCGGGTCGCTTGCTGGCGGAAGTATGATCTGCGGCACGGTGCAGTGTCCCTGGCATGGCAGCCATTTTGATGTAAAGACGGGTGCCGTGAAGGCCGGTCCGGCAGAGCATGGCATTTCTGTCTATCCGGTGAAGGTAGAGGGAGGATCAGTATTTCTTCAACTCGATTGATCGGCGGTCTAATTCTTCAATTCCCGCTGTATTTTCGCAGCAATGAATCGCACACAGCTCACAGAGCTCATTCGCCAAAAGAAATCTGTTCTTTGTGTTGGCCTCGACACTGATCTTTCAAAGATTCCAAAGGAATTTATGAACGAAGAAAATCCGGTGCTGAGCTTTAATAAGTCCGTTATCGATGCTACTCAAGAGTTTGCCGTGGCTTATAAGATCAATACTGCATTCTACGAGGCGCAGGGCATCGCCGGGTGGCAAACCATGCAAGAGACCCTGAGCTACATACCCCGGAACATCTTTACCATTGCAGATGCCAAACGCGGCGATATTGGCAACACTTCCGAGCAATATGCGAGGACTTTTTTTGAGACTTATCCATTCGACAGTGTTACCGTTGCACCGTACATGGGGGCGGATAGTGTGCAGCCTTTTCTGCAGTTTGAAGGCAAATGGGCAATCGTTCTGGGCCTCACTTCCAATCAGGGAAGCGCTGACTTTCAGTTGCAGAGCATGGGCAACGAGATGCTATATGAAAAGGTACTGCGGACCGTTGCCAGTTGGGGTACGCCGGATAATACCATGTTTGTGATTGGTGCCACCCGCGAAGAGCAGTTGCGGCATGTCCGGTCTTTATTGCCCCGGCATTTCTTTTTGATCCCGGGTGTGGGCGCGCAGGGGGGCGATGTGCCGACGGTGTGTAGTAACGCCATCAACAAGGACGGCGGAATGCTTATTAATGTGTCCAGAGCGGTAATTTATGCCGGTACCACCGAAGATATATTTCATGCTGCTCAAAACTACCAGCGCCAAATGGCGGTTTATTTGTAATTTAATTGCCTGTGTTAATGGTATGACACAGAGCGTATTACTTTTAAATCCCGTCTTTTTGTATGAACGAAAACCTGTTTCAGTTCATCTGGCAACATAGTCTTTTTCAGCCTTCGGGTCTGTTCACCACCGCCGGAGAGCCGGTCACTATTATTCATCCGGGCCGCCGCAACACCCATTCCGGTCCCGACTTTGAAGAAGCCCGTATTCGCGTGGGAGACACCATATTGGTGGGCAATGTGGAACTTCACATTTACCCGAGCGACTGGAACAAGCACGGACATACGGACGACAAAGCCTACCAGAACATCGTGTTGCACGTGGTGTATAAAAACGATAGTCCTGTTTCCACCAGCGCTTGCGCCACCCTTGTGCTGGCCAACCATATTCCGGACTATCTCATCGGGCACTACAGCAGCCTGCTTCAGGCTACTCATCCTATTGCCTGTGCCTCGCAATTGAGCTGTGTAAAGACAATCGTAAAGGAAAGCTGGCTCAACCGGTTGCTTGCTGAGCGCTGGGAAGAAAAGTTGACCGACTGGAAGGAGCTTCTGGACCAGACCTCCGGAGATTGGCGCAATCTGCTTTACTGGAGGATGGCTGCCAATTTTGGTTTTAAAGTGAACGCTACGCCCTTCCTGATGCTCGCCATTTCGCTGCCCGTAAACATTTTAGCACGTCATAAGGAAAATCTGTTCCAGATTGAGGCCCTTTTGTTCGGGCAGGCCGGTATGCTCGACAAAGATTTTAATGAACCGTATCCTGCAAAGCTCCGTGAGGAATACCAATACCTCCGGGGTAAATATCAGTTGCATCCTGTTCCCGTTCATCTGTGGCGGTATATGCGTATGCGGCCATCCAATTTTCCTACCGTGCGCATCGCGCAGTTTGCAGTATTGGTTCATCGATCGCTGCATTTATTTGCCCGTATCGTGGAGAAGTCGATTGCATCCGAAATATTGCCCTTGTTGCAGGTCACAGCCAGCCAATACTGGAACACACACTACCGGTTGGATGAGCCGCAGGAGCGCAATTATGCCAAAGTGCTCGGCACCGCTTCGGTAGAAAATCTGATCATTAATACCATTGCACCGGTGCAGTTCCTCTATGCAAAATACCACAGCACCGGCGAGCGTCAGCAACAGGCTATACAGTTGCTTTCTTCGCTCTCCGCCGAAACGAATAATATTACCCGTCTCTGGTCAGACGCAGGTTGGAAGCCCAAAGATGCAGCAGCCTCGCAGGCACAAATACAGTTGTTCAACCGGTATTGTAACAGCAAACGCTGCCTTTCCTGTGCCATTGGCCTCGCCATCATTAAGTCAAAGCCAGTGGAATGATACCGACTTTTTTACCTCGGCGGAAAGACTCAGAAACACAGGGCAGGTAAGTGCGGCCTGTTCCAATATCTTTTTTTCCTTTTCGGAGAAGGTTTGTTTCATCGGAAAATGAATCGCCACCTTGATTTCTCCAATCCTCCTGGGGTTATTTTCCATTATCTTCTCTACACTACACTCCATGTCTGTAAGGTCAATGTGATGCGTACGGGCCGCAATGCCCATAAGCGTAAACATGCAGGAGGCCAGAGCGGTAGCCACAAGGTCGGTGGGTGAAAAACGTTCACCTTTGCCCTGGTTATCCGTAGGAGCATCTGTTTCTATTACTGTGCCCGATTGCAGATGTGTTGCGGCGGTTCGCAGATTTCCCTGATATACAACCTTCGATGTCATGGTATTGTTTTCTTTGATGTTACTAATGCTTTTGAATCTAAAATTAATACAGCTTTCACGCTCGGTTCCTCGAAATCTCTGTATATTACAAAGAGATTATACAGCAAGAACCCGCCAGCTTTCAATGACCATACGATTTTGTTTAGTCCTCTTCTTTTTAGCGTTAACTGCAGGGGCCGGCGCGCAGACCGTTCTCTCCAGCCTGGGCGACACGAGTAATACCTCTTCGGTACATAGCGGTGCAGGCATCTATCGTGCTCCTGTCATTAAACCCAAAAAGCCCAAAGCGATTAGTCGCGAATTTAATATAGGTGCGGCACTTACCACCGACGGTTGGGGCCTTTCTGTAACCAAAGGTTGGGTAAAATCCAAAGACCAGCGCAATTCGGATAAATTCTATAACACAAGGTTCGTTCAGATCGAATTTCTCGAGCACAAACATCCCAAGGAAACCAAAACCACGAATTCGGTTCTTTCGCAATATTCCAATGAAAAGCCAAAACCCTTCATCTTCGGGAAGGTCAATAATTTTTACTCCTTCAAACTCGCTTATGGCTATCGTCGTATGATTGCCGGCAAGCCGGAACCAGGTACAATATCCATACACTGGATGTATGCGGGAGGCTTATCGGTGGGATTGCTGAAGCCTTATTATGTAGATGCCTTTGTGGCCAGTGACACGGGTAGCTATTACACCAAGATGAGCATCAAATATGGTGAGGATACCAAAAGGGCCTTTCTGGCACAGCCGCTCATCATCGGAAGTTCCGGATGGTCAAAAGGGCTTAACGAAATTCAGGTAGTGCCCGGCATTCATGCCAAAACAGGTCTTCATTTTGATTTTGCTGCGAGTGCCAAAAGCAAGCTTGCTGTGGAAGTCGGACTTGCGGGTGAGCTATTTATCAAAAAGATAGAAATCATGGCCGAGCAGAAAAGCTATCCTTTTGTGATCAACGGTTACCTATCGCTGCAATTTGGCAGACGGAAATGATGGTCGTAATTTGCACCGAATATGCAAGAACTTCCCGTTATCAACACTGCTGTAGAAAAGGGTGAGACCCGCGTGAAGAAGCCGAACTGGCTCCGTGTAAAGTTGCCCACAGGCGAGGGTTACCGGCATGTGCGCGGACTTGTTGATGATCATAAACTTCATACGATTTGCGAAAGCGGCAATTGCCCTAACATGGGCGAATGCTGGGGCGATGGTACGGCTACGTTTATGATACTGGGTAATATTTGCACGCGCTCCTGCGGGTTTTGCGCGGTGGCTACAGGCAGGCCCGATCCCGTGGACTGGGACGAGCCCCAACGGGTAGCTGAGGCAATATTTCTGATGAAGGTAAAGCATGCGGTCATTACTTCCGTAGATCGTGATGAACTGAAAGATGGGGGCTCGGTGATTTGGGCCAATACCATCAAAGCGGTGCGTGCGCTCAATCCTGAGACAACGCTCGAAACGCTTATTCCCGACTTCAAAGGTCAGTGGGAGAACCTTGAAAGAATCATTGAAGTGGCTCCCGAAGTAGTTTCGCATAATCTGGAAACGGTGGAGCGCCTTACGAAGAAGGTGAGGATACAAGCGAAATATCATCGCAGCCTTGAAGTGATACGACGACTGAAGGACGGAGGCATGCGTACAAAAAGCGGCATCATGCTTGGCCTGGGTGAAACTGCGGAGGAAGTACTGCAGTCCATGCGGGATCTCTACGAAAATGGTTGCGATGTAATTACACTCGGACAATATCTTCAACCCACACCCAAACACCTACCTGTGGAACGCTTTGTTCATCCCGATGAATTTGCATTCTATCGGGAAGAGGGATACAAAATGGGGCTCGATTACGTTGAGGCCGGACCGTTGGTTCGATCGTCTTATCACAGCGACAGGCACGTGGGGCAGGGCGAAGGACGCAGGGCTTGGGAAGCCTCACAAAACCTTTCCGCCTAAACATTCGCTACAACAGCTTTCTGACCGTGCACCGGCCGGGCTTGCAAATGCCTGGGGTATTTTTTATTTTGGAAATACCCCAAACGAAAAGCATATGAACGTTGACCGCTATCTGCACCGGATCAGATACAAAGGGTCGCTACGGCCTGTATTGAGCACGCTTACAGCACTTCAGGAGCATCATGCATACGCTGTGCCCTTCGAAAATATTGACATCCAGACGGGCACCGACATCCGGCTCGATCCTGAGCGCTTTTATCAAAAAGTAGTGGAGCAAAAAAGAGGCGGTTACTGCTATGAACTCAATGGTCTTTTTTATGAGTTGCTGCTTCATGCCGGCTTCGATGCCCGGCTAATCTCTGGCAGAGTGGTTAAAGGCAAGCGCTGCGGACCTGAGTTTGATCATTTGGCCATCATGGTCAAGCTTGAAGGACGCGATTGGCTGGTGGATGTGGGCTTCGGCGATTTTTCCCTTGCTCCTTTGGCTGTTACGTCCGAAGACCCGCAGTCGGACGGAAGGCATTCCTTTTTGATAAAAGATGCGGAGATTGACGGCGTTCCTTATGGGTCGGTTTGTCGCTGGCGCAATGCCAAGAATCTCTATACTACGGAGTATTTTTTCACGGGTACGGCGCGTAGCCTCACCGACTTCGAAGGCATGAACCAACATCATCAGTATGGGCAGGGTTCATTTTTTGTACAGAATTTTTTATGCTCAAAGCCTTTACCCAATGGCCGTACGAGTATAATCAATAACCGCTTACTGATCAGTTGCAATGGTCAGCGACTCGATCAGCGTATAGAACCCGAAAAGCTATCGGCTTTGCTCCTTGAGCATTTTGGGCTGGAACTACAAGGCAAGGAACAGCTTGTGAAAGCCTGTGTGCGGTCTGATAGATAGTTTTTCAAACACTGATTTTTAGTACGATTCATTTATCCTAAATTGTCGGCTAAACAAAATCGAATAATCATGAAAAAGATCGGCATACTTGGCTCAGGAACTGTGGCTCAGACGTTGGGTAAGGGCTTTCTAAAACTTGGCTACGAAGTAATGCTCAGTTCCCGCGATATAACGAAGCTTGACGACTGGAAAAATGCGGGTGGAACGGCAGCGCACACGGGTAGTTTTGCCGATGCAGCCCGGTTTGGCGACGTGGTGGTATTGGCTGTGATGGGAAGAGTAGCTGCAGATGTGATCGAATCGGCAGGGGTACAGCATCTGAATGGCAAAGCAATTCTGGATACGACCAATCCCATAGATGCTGCTCCGCCAGAAGACGGTGTGCTGAGGTTTACCACCGACCACAGCGAGTCTTTGATGGAACAGTTGCAGGAACGTTTTCCGGATCTGCACTTTGTAAAAGTTTTCAATAGTGTAGGCAGCGCATACATGGTCAATCCACAGTTTGAAGACGGAAAGCCAACCATGTTTATTTGCGGCAACAACGAAGATGCAAAAGCCTTTGTACGCTCGGTGCTCGATCAGTTTGGCTGGGAGACGGAGGATATGGGTAAGGCTACGGCAGCAAGGGCAATAGAACCGCTGTGTATGCTCTGGTGTATCCCCGGATTTTTGCAAAACAGATGGTCGCATGCTTTCAAATTACTGAAGGCCAGACCTTGACTTTCGTTTTTCATAGTCCAAGACTTCCGGAATTCTTTTTTGCAATGTTGTTTTGATCTTTTTTAGTCGGTTGGGCAGCACCTGGACTGCTCAATCGTGCATAAACTCATTTGGCTTCGAGGTTTCTTAAGGATCACAATCCTGAAACTGCACGATCAAGTAGCATGCGTACTCATGGGCATTTGCTTAGTTTTGGAGGGAAGATATTTGTGAACACAACAACAGGTGTGCGGAAACACACGTGCCTGAATACAATTTTACTCAGAGGATGAAACATTATTTCTTAGTACTCGCCACCGGCGTCTTTTTAGCTTCCTGTCAAAACACTGCCTCCATTGAAGATCACAACACGGTTGCCGATAGCACAGTCGTCAAAGATTTACATACACAATCGAATGCAGATCGGGTAAGCATTAAGCACCTCGATCTGGATATTGCAGTAGATTTTAAAAAACGAGAAATTGCTGGTAGTGCTACCTGGACGATCGCGAACGAAAAGCATACAGATTCTATTCTGTTGGATACTTATGATCTTACCATTGATAGTGTAAAGGTTGATGGTCGGACTGCCTCTTTCAGGCTAGGCAGTTTTGTTCCACATCTGGGACAGGTACTTGCTATTCCTATCACCAACGAGACCGAAAAGCTGACGATATTTTACAAGACTGGCCGGAATGCCCGTGCGCTGCAATGGCTGACACCGGAGCAAACCCTGAGCAAGAGCCATCCTTTTCTTTATACCCAGTCCGAATCTATTTATGCACGCTCGTGGATACCTGCCCCTGATGGCCCGGGCATAAGGTTTACCTACAATGCACGAGTGTCCGTGCCTGCGCATCTTATGGCGCTGATGAGTGCGAGTAATCCGCAGCAAAAAAATGATAGTGGCATTTATCATTTTGAAATGGATTTGCCGGTTCCGGCCTACCTGCTGGCACTTGCCGTGGGCGATCTCCGTTTTCGTGCCGTAGATGCACGTACAGGCGTCTATGCCGAGCCGTCTATGATAGATAAGGCTGCCCACGAACTTGCAGATCTTGGGCGCATGGTCACTACCGCAGAAAGTTTGTACGGACCTTACCGCTGGGGTCGCTACGATGTGCTCGTCCTGCCACCAGGCTTCCCGATTGGGGGCATGGAAAATCCCAGGCTCACGTTCGCCACTCCGACCATCATTGCCGGCGATCGTTCGCTTGTAAATCTGATTGCACATGAGCTTGCCCATAGCTGGAGCGGCAACCTGGTAACCAACGCCACCTGGAATGATTTCTGGTTGAACGAAGGATTTACAATGTACTTCGAACGAAGAATTTCGGAAGCGATGAATGATAAGGGCTATGCGGACATGCTTTGGGAACTGGGCTATCAGGACCTCGTGGCAGAAGTTGACCGGATTGGGAAAGACAGCAAAGATACCCGGTTGAAACTCGACCTGACAGGCCGCGACCCTGATGATGGCCTTACCGATATAGCCTATGAAAAAGGCGCACACTTCCTCAAACTGATTGAGAACAATGTAGGTCGCCAACGCTTCGATAGCTTTTTACGCCACTATTTTGATGAGCATGCTTTTAAGACCATGAACACCCGAGATTTTCTGAGTTACCTCGACAGTCATCTGATCAAAGGAGACAAAGAGCTTGCCGCAAAACTGAGGGTCAACGAATGGGTTTATGGTACGGGTATTCCCTCCAATGTTCCTCGTGTAGATCAGGATCGGTTTGAAAAAGTGGATGAACAGCGAGGGAAGTTTTTGAAAGGTACGACCCCGGCGGAGTTGACAACGCAGGGCTGGACGACACACGAATGGTTGCATTTCCTTCGCGGGCTTCCCAGGCCACTTCCCCAGGAGGAAATGACCCGTCTCGATCAGGCGTTTCATTTTACACAAAGTGGAAACAGCGAAATTGCCGATCTCTGGTTCGTCATGTCTCTTGCTGCTCATTATGAGGCAGCTTACCCCGAAATGCAAACATTTCTTAGTGAGGTTGGGCGAAGAAAATTTATTGAACCACTGTATGAAGAAATGATGAAGAGCGGTCAGCAAAATATGGCCAGGGAGTTGTATCGTCAGTACCGACCCAACTATCACCCTCTGGCCCAAATGACGCTCGATGAAATTGTAGGTTACAAGGAGCCGGACCGATAGTAAACTGCCTCGACGAAAGAATGGCGCTGAAAACTCAGGGCTTCAGCATCACGTTTATGCTTGCTTCCGATGGCGCGGTCATCTTGCCAATGGGTTGCAAATGATGCTGATAGCCCCTGCTGCGTAACAATTCTTCAAGTGTTTCCCACGCGGCTGGCGCAACCGAAATCAGAAGACCTCCGTTTGTCTGTGGATCGGGCAAAAGGGTGAAGGCTTCCATGACGGGAACACCGGCTGCAAATTTCACGTCTTTGTTATAGGCATTCCAGTTACGGTAGGTAGCATCCGGCACCACCCGTTGTGCTGCATATCCCCGCGCGCTTTCAAGAACAGGCAGGGCATCGTAGTATATTTCGGCACTTAGTCCGCTGCCGGCAGCCATTTCATGAACGTGCCCTAATAAGCCGAATCCGGTGACATCGGTGAGCGCGTGAACTTCGTCTATTGGTCCAAGTGCTGATCCAAGACTGTTCACATGCGTCAACACCTTGATCCATTCCTCATAATGTTCTGGTTCCAGCACCTTCCTTTTGTGTGCAGCAGCCAGTATGCCCGTCCCTAAAGGCTTGGTGAGCAGGAGTAAATCGCCTTCGCGTGCAGTGTTGTTGCGCTTGATGTGTGCGGTTTTTACGCTTCCGGTTACCGCCAGTCCGAAGATGGGCTCCTTGCTGTCGATGCTATGACCACCGGCCAGAGGAATGTTCACCTCGCGGCACACCGCCTGAGCTCCTTCTATAATTTTTTGCGCAGCAGATATAGGGAGCGCATCTACCGGAAATCCGAAAACCGACAGTGCTATCAGAGGTGTGCCTCCCATAGCATACACATCGCTCACAGAATTGGCAGCGGCTATCTTCCCGAAAAGAAAAGGATCGTCCACCACGGGCGTAAAAAAGTCTGTAGTGCTGATTAAGGCCTCGTCTTCATTAATCTGATATACTGCGGCATCATCATTACTATCGTTGCCTACCAGAAGCGCCGGATGGGCAGGCCGAACGTCTTTCGTTTTCAGAATCTCCTGTAAGACTGCAGGAGCAATTTTACAGCCGCATCCTGAACCATGGGCAAAGGCTGTAAGTTCAATATCTTGCTCATTTGTTTCCATGTCGTTCATTAAACAGGTTGATCAATACAGAGGCGTTGCGCTGCGGATCTACTCCGGCCAACGGTATTCTTACCAGTACCTCCTCCAGTTGTGGCCGGTTTTGTAAGGCCTTTTGGTAGTGTTTGTCGTAGTATTTCAGGAGTATCGCAAAGCAGCCTCTGAAGTCATTCTCCAGCAGGCAGTTGACCGCGGTTTTGGTCTCGAGTCCTCCAAGTCTTTTCTGAATCCTTACAATGGCATTGATCAAGGCTTCTTTGCTATAACCCCCATACTCCTGTAGTACAAATGCCAGTCGTTCTTCGAAGGGAATGTCCAGAAAGTAGAGAGGTTTCGACCGAAAACCGTTCCACAGTTCAGACGGCATATTGATATTGCCGATACGCTGGCTTTCATCTTCTATCCAGATTGCTTCCTGAGGATCTTCCCACATAAACTTCGCCAGTTGTAAAGCCACCAGATTCTCAAACATTTCTGCAGAAGGTTGGGGCGCCCGGTCCAGTCCACCAAATGCCGACCCCTTATGGCAGGCAAGGGCCTCGAGGTCTATCATCCGTCGACCGGATTGCGAAAGATGTTTCAGTACCTCTGTTTTTCCCGAGCCCGTATGACCACCAATGAGCTGAAACGGATGGTCTTTTTTAAACTGATCCAGCACCCAGTTGCGAAAGGCTTTGTAGCCACCTTCGAGCACGAAGACTTCAAAGCCATAAAGATTCAACAACCAGGCTACGGCTCCGCTGCGCATTCCTCCGCGCCAGCAGTGTACCAATAAGGTTTTTTGCCTGGATTTTTTAAGCAGTATTTCGGCTTGTTCCACTATGCTGCGCATCTTCGGCCCAAAAAAGTCGAGACCAGCTTTTATCGCCTCTTCGCGGCTGGTTTGCTTATAGAGTGTGCCTACCTGTTTTCTTTCTTCATCCGAGAACAAAGGCATAGATACCGCTCCGGGTATATGCGCGTGTATATATTCAGCCGGACTCCGTACATCCAGCACCGGCGCAGATTGCGCCCGGCGTAGAAAATCCGGTACTGAAATTTTTTCTGCGGACATAAATATTTAGATTGGTCTTTTACCGGGTGTCTGCGACCTTTCCGGTCGCAAGAAATTGATTTACGGTATTTACCAGTTCGCGGGTAGCCTCTTCCAGATTGTCGTTCACAATGATTTTATCGAATTGATCTGCAAAGACAAGTTCATGTTCGGCCTTGGTCACGCGCTCTTCAAGGCTTTGCGGTGTTTCTGTGCCCCTCAGCCTCAGTCGGCGCCGCAGTTCCTCCAGCGAAGGTGCCTCAATAAAAATACTCATCGAATTTTCAGGAAAGGCTTCATGAATGGCCAATGCTCCGCGCACATCAATGTCCACAAGCGGGTGCTGTTCTTTTTCCCATATGCGTTCAAGTTCGGAGCGAAGTGTACCATAGTATTTTCCGGTGTACACCATTTCCCACTCAACAAAGGCTCCTTCATCAATCATTTTTCTAAAAGCATCTTCCGCAAAAAAATAATAGTCTTTGCCATGTTGCTCATTAGCGCGCGGCTGCCGCGTGCAGGCCGAAACAGAAAAAGCCAGTTGCGGACAAGCGGTGAGGAGTCTTTTTACCAGCGTGGTTTTGCCCGAACCTGACGGGGCAGTGATGATGACGATCTTTTTCTGATCCAAGCTGCAGGAAATTTGCCTGCGAAGTTAATTCTTACCAACGGGAAACGAAATCGTTATAGCGGAACCGTAGCACAGATTGCTAGTTTAATATGAATCGCTTTTCGACCGTTGAAGGCTCTGAGAAAAATAAAGCCGCTTTTTAAGGAATGAGCTGCTATATGGGCGGTAATGGGAGCAAACAAAAGCGCCGTGCTTGGGAAAACACGGCGCTGGCGTTGGTACAAAAAATTCTGTTAGTGTTGGATGATCAGCTTCTGCGTCAGATTACTTGCATCGCCCACGAAGCGAAGCAAATATAAGCCATTGGCAAGCTGAGCTGTGGGTATGCTCATGCTCGTTTCGCCTCCTGCATGTTGTAGGGTCTGTGTGTACACTTCCTGTCCGCTAAGGTTCAGCACCGAGATGCGATAATTGCCGGAGGGCACCTGCATCACTTTGATAGTAGCAGACTGATGGGCCGGATTTGGGAATACTTCGATAGCGCCTGCGGTAGCCCCCAGATCGTTTACAGAAGTAGTACTGCCGGTGTTGTAGAAATCTATCTTGGTACCGGTGGCGCGACAAACATTGACAGAAGAAAGGGGCGCAACGGTAATGCGATACTTTACATTGTAGTTCATGGGCGCATCAATAATCAGTGTAGTATCTGCAACAATGGTATCCTGCCTTGGCGTCAGTGAGTTTCCACTGGTGATCGAAACAAAATAATATTCTGCTCCCGGAACCTTATGCCATACAGCAAGGCGGCGGTTCAGAAATAAAGTGTCGGTCGGATAGATCATACGAAGGGTATCGAGCACGGCTGCACCCGTTGCATGCGATTGCAGCAGATAACCCCGGGAATTAGTAAGCTTAAACTGCATGGCGCCTTTCTGTTGCAGACTGAACCGGCTCATACAGGCATCGTCTGAATAGCCCATATACAGCGAGCTGTCCGGATGGTACGGTACGCCCATCTGATCCAATTTATTACCGGTGTAAGGACAATTCCACCGGGCACTCAGATAGTCTGCATCCGTATCGCAAAACCCATCGCCTGCAGAGCTGCAGTTAGCACCTGCTCCGCGGGTTACTTTTTCCGGGTTCGAGGGTATATTGCCATTTTCCCAGCCAAAGAAAGTGTGAGGCAAACCAAAGTAGTGACCCAACTCGTGTGTGACGGTTGTACTGTTTGGACCGGCGCATCCTTTCGAGATAGCTATGGCATCGGCACCCTGAGCCGGAGAATAGTAGCCGCAGGCGCCATTGGGGTCGTTTACAAAATAAATGTTCGCCGTATTGGCCACATTGTTCTGGTTCATCATCTGATAGCCAGCGGTATAATTGTGGTCATAAAATGAAGAATTGTTGATGTAATGAATAGGCCAGCGCACGTAGAAGTAAAAACCAATGGGTGCGTAGCGGGTATTCAGGTCGCAAAGCACAGATAGCAAATGGTCGAGAAAATATCGGCCGGAGCCGTCTGTCTTTGACACAATATGAATGGAAAGCGGAACAGAGTCAACCACGTTGGTAGTCTTCTGTGCTGCAAAATTTGAAGACAAATAGTCTTTGATCATCTGCATCTCCTGAGGGGTGGTCACGGTTGCACACCCACCTTCTGCCAGATTCTTGCTCTGTGCGCTGCCAGATACGGCGCCAAAGAACATCAACCCTGCAATAAGCCAATTTTTCATGTGCGCAAAGAACGGCAATTATATAATTCAATCATTCACAATGTTTTTAAAATGCGACGGAATAGCGCGCTTTTGCGCCTGATTTGTGTCATTGAATTGTAGAAACTGAAAACCTGATGGCTAAGGGGGCTACGATGTTGCAAAAATTCCCCACAAGCGTTCAGAGAAAGCCAGTATTTACTCAACTCATCCGTTTCGCTGCCGTGAACGGGTGTCGGCAGAAGTTTTTTATTGAACAGTAGTTGTGAATGAATTTTTTTCAAAGAAACCAGTTCGTCTCTCCATGGGTTATAAATTGTTTACATCCCTGCTTGCACTGCTTTTATTGCTCGATACTTATGGCTGCAGTTTCGGTAAGGGGAAGAGTGAGAGCCCCGAGGGCTACGATTTCAATCACCCGGAGGTAATAAAACTTCCATCGGAGCTGGATGAGATTTCGGGTCTTGCCTACTATGCGCCCGATACCTGTGTGTTTGCTATTGTTGATGAGGCGGGACTATTGTATAAGATCTACCTCAATAACCCCAAAAACATCGAAAAGTGGAAGTTTGCCCCACGTTCCGATTACGAAGATCTTGTTTTACTCGACAGCACTTTTTACGTCTTGTCCAGTGAGGGTAGAATCGTAAGCTTCAAATTTATTGCTAACGATACACTGGCGCTGCATGACCAACCCCTCAAAAGCATCGGCAAGGGAAATGAGTTCGAGATACTCTATTACGATCCGAAAGCTGCCCGGATTGTGATGATGTGCAAGGACTGCGAGATGGATAAGAAAAAGGAACTGAGTGCATTTCAATTTGACCCCGGCAGCAAAAACTTCGAGCATCCACCGCTGAAACTAAATGTTTCCCGTATTGCAGAGCTAGTGGACAAGCACAAAATGAAGTTCAAACCATCTGCTGCGGCAATCAGCCCGCTCACAGGGGAGTTGTTCATCATTTCATCTATCAATAAAATGCTGGTTGTGGCCGACGAGGGACTGCACGCGAAAAAGGTGTATCATCTTTCGCGCAAGGAATTTAAACAACCCGAAGGACTCACCTTTCTTCCCAACGGAGACCTTTTGATATCCAATGAGTCTGCCGACAACGGAGCTGCCAACATCTTGATATTCAGATACGAAAAAACGATTCGAAAGGATAAATGAAAAAGCTGACGGTATGGGTATTGGTCCTCTTGTTGGGGGCCATGCGTTCAGTAGCGCAAAACGACGATACTATAGCCGCGCGCATAGTATTAATAGGCGATGCGGGCGCTTTGGTTGACGGCAAGCAGCCCGTTATTGACGGCGTGCGGCGATATGTGCCGCTCGACAAAAAGACCACAGTAGTTTTTTTGGGCGACAATCTTTACAGCGAGGGGCTGCCAGATGATCAGTTTCCAAACTACTGGCAGTATAAGGCAGTACTGGACACACAGGTAAATCTCGTAAACGGCACCCATGCCAGAGGATACTTTATACCGGGTAATCACGACTGGATGAATGGCCGGCCAGGCGGATGGTACGCCGTGCAGCGCCAGCAGCGTTATATCGACCGGATTTCCAGAAAAAATATCAAATTTTTTCCGGAGGGTGGATGTCCCGGGCCGGTGAAGGTCGACATTACGGATAACGTGCTGCTGGTGATTATGGACAGCCAGTGGTGGCTACATCAAAACGAAAAGCCTGGCATCGAATCGGATTGTTCGCAGAAAACCAAAGAAGAGGTGTTGCTGGAACTTGACGATATTTTGTCGGAGAACGAACGTAAACTTGTGTTGTTTGCCTTTCATCACCCCTTCAAAAGTAATGGCATCCATGGGGGGTATTATACCTGGAAACAACATCTCTTTCCCTTCACCGATCTCAGACCCAATCTCTATATACCGCTTCCGGTTCTGGGATCTCTCTATCCCATTTCGAGAGGGGTATTCGGTACTCCGCAGGACATCAGGCACCCCATTTATCAGGATATGGTAAAACGGGTGCTGGAAGTTGTGCGCAGGCATCACTACACCATCATCGCCAATGGACACGAACACACGCTGCAATATTTTGCAGACAGCAACATCAGCACCATCATCAGCGGTGCGGGCTGCAAACACACCCGTGTTTCCAAAGGCCGTAACGCGGAATTCCTGGCCTCACAACTGGGGTTTGCCACGCTCGAGGTGTCGAACAATAAGAATGTAACGCTCAAGTTCTTCACCTGCGGACCAGACTCCACCGGACTTGCCTTCAAAAAAGACATTCTCAACTTTGAACCACCGCCGCCCATGTCAGACACACTGCCTCGCACAGAGCCTATTTACACCTACCGCGACAGTGTGTATGCCCCGGCCAGTTTGCAGTATCATAAAACCGGCATTTTCCGAAGGTCATTGCTCGGTGATAATTACCGCAGGGAGTGGTCAACACCGGTAATGTTCAAGGAGTTTAATATCAGTACTGAAAAAGGAGGTTTTACCATTCAGGGGCGTGGGGGTGGAAAACAAACTAAATCGCTGAAGCTGGAGGATAAGCAGGGGAACGAATGGGCACTCCGCACACTCGACAAAGATGCCGAAAAAGTATTGCCGGAAAACTTGCGTGGCGGCCCGATTCAGGACGTGGTGCAGGATATGATCTCTGCATCTCATCCTTATGCGCCCATGGTTGTTCCGGTTCTTGCCCGCGCTGCCGGGGTCATTCAGGCAAAGCCCGAAGTATTTTTTGTTCCCGACGACCCGGCTTTAGGGGTTTATCGCAGGTTGTTTGCCAACCGAATTTGTTTTCTTGAACGCAAAGACCCCGTTCCCCGGGGCGTGAAAGCAAAGAGCACCACCCACATCATCAACGAGATGCTGGAAGACAACGACCACCTTGTGAACCAGCATTCCGTACTTACCGCACGACTACTCGACGTGCTGGTGGCCGATTTCGACAGGCATATGGACCAGTGGAAATGGGCAGTGATGGATACGGGTATTGGCAAACTGTATGAGCCGATAGCAAAAGACCGCGATCAGGCGTTTTTTAACTCAGACGGTACCATTATGGACTGGGCTACCCGAAAACGCTTGTCTATGCTGCGGGGCTTCCGGCCGCGGATTGAAAAGGTTCGCGAACTTGGCTATTCGGCACGCAACTTTGACCGATTTTTTCTCAACCGTCTCGGGGAACAGGACTGGCGAAATGCCATCCGGAAATTCAAAGAGAAGGTTACCGATTCTGTGATCGATGCAGCAGTGCGTCAACTGCCGAAAGAAATCTATCCTATATCCGGCGATACGATGGCTGCCCGGCTTAAGTCAAGGCGAGCGGATCTTGAAGGACAAATCATGAAATATTATCGTTTTCTGGCCCGAAAGGTAAACGTGACCGGTACGAACGAAGACGAGTTTTTTCATGTCATCGGCACAGACACCGGCACACAAGTACAGGTATATGCACGGAAGAAAAAAAGCGATACCAGCCTTTTGGTGTACAGCAGGCTGTTTGACCCACGGGTTACCAAGGAGATCCGTTTATATGGGCTCAACGGAGAAGACCGGTTTTTGGTCGAAGGGCAGAAGGGTATGCGCGTGCGGCTGATTGGCGGAAAAGGCATAGACAGTTTTCGTATTGAGGGAAGAATGAAGACGCTGGTTTATGATCTGGCTTCAGGTGAGAATTATCTTCAGGAAGGTAGGCGCACAAAAGACAGAAGGAGCAATGACCCGTCGGTAAATGATTATAACATCAACGACTATGACTATGGCATTACGCGATTTCCACGGATAAACCTGGGTTTCAATATGGAAGACGGTTTACTTCTGGGTGTCGGCTTTTGGGTACGCACACATGGGTTTCGCTCGCATCCTTACGAGTCGGACAACAAACTCTCAACGCTGATCTCGCCGTTCAACGAAGCATTCAACATCAAATACCGCGGCGAATTCAACAATGTATTCCGGAAGAACGACATCATTATCAGCAGCAGTTTTTATGATCCGGTGCTCAATAATTTTTTCGGTCTTGGTAATGAAACAGAGCGCGACGAGGACACCAAAATGCGCTACTACCGTGTGCGCTACAAATATTTCGAAAACGATTTTCAGGTGCGATCGCGCTTGTTTACAGACAAGCTCTCCATCTCTATCGGTCCGTCGTTTTATCACTATTGGATGCGGCAGGACGACAATAAGAATAAAATCATGGAACACCCTGCGGCACTGGGGCTCGACTCACAAAGTGTTTATGGACGCAAGACCTATATTGGTGGCCGGCTGGATATAGACGTCAATAATACCAACAGTGAATTTTACCCCACGAGGGGTGTGGCCTGGAATACGCAGTTGCGTTATTATGCCGGTATCAATAACAACAGTACCCCGCTCTGGCGCCTGCAGTCGGATATGACGGTTTACGCAAGCCTTGCGGACTTTGAAAAAACACTTGTGATTCTGAAGCTCGGTGGCGGCCACATCTTCTCCGACCAGTACGAGTTTTTTCAGGCGTTAAACATTGGTGCAAACAATTACCTGCGCGGCTTCCGAAAGAATCGCTTTTCGGGAAAATCTCTTGCTTATGCGAGTGTAGAATTGAGATATAAGCTTTTGACGATAAGGTCGTCCATCCTGCCGGGATCTTTCGGTGTGCTCGGCTTCGATGATATTGGCAGGGTGTGGGTGGCCGGCGATCAGTCGGGGAAATGGCATAATGCCTTTGGCGGTGGCGTTTATTTCCTGCCACTCGATCTGCTTAGCATTGCAGCAACAATAGCTAGTTCTGAGGAAGCGACACTGTTCAATTTTTCACTGGGTACCCGTTTGAGCTTTTATTTCTAAAACTGACTGACATGAATGACTCCTTATATGCAAAGATAGCGGCGCACGTCACCCACATGTTCGAAGAATATCCGCACGAGCATCTGCACTATCACAATCTCGACCATACCCGGCAGGTGGTGGAACGGGCGCAGGAGATAGCCGCCCACTATCAGGTGAAGGATAAGGAAATGATGGCCTTGTATGCAGCAGCCTGGTTTCACGACACGGGGCACCTGTTTGCCGACATCGGGGTGCACGAAGAGAAAAGCATTGAACTGATGCAGGACTTTTTAAAAGACCTATCGATGGATGAAGACATCGTAGCCACAGCTTCGGCCTGTATCCGGGCCACACAGATACCCCATAACCCGGAGGGATTGCTTGAAGAAATTATTTGTGACGCAGACACTTTTCACTTTGGTACAAAAGATTTTAAGAAGACCAACAAGCTTATTAAGAAGGAATATCTCGCAAGGGGGTATAACACCTTCACTATCGACTGGGAGCGCAATACCCTTGAGCTGCTGGAACGCCACCATTTTTTTACATCGTATTGTCAGGTGCTGCTCCATGAAGGTAAAATGGAGAACATCGAAAAGGCACGCAGAAAATATCTGAAGGCCGTAAACCAGTCACTGAACAAAGACAATGAAGCAAACCCCGATGATCCTAAGATCGTAAAGGCCCGACAAAGCCTTGTGGCCCGCGGCATACAGACGATGTTGCGACTCACCTCCGAAAATCACCTCCGTCTCAGTGATATGGCCGATGGCAAAGCCAATATTCTCATTTCGGTCAATTCCATCATTATCTCCGTGATCCTGAGTGTGCTGGTACGCAAGCTGGAAACCGAGCCATACCTCACTGTTCCCACCATTTTGTTTTTGAGCTTTTCCGTGGCTACAGTTGTAATCGCCATCATGGCTACACGACCGAAGGTGAGCGAAGGACGTTTCTCGAAAGCCGATGTCATGAGTAAACGGATCAACCTACTCTTCTTCGGGAACTTCTATAAATCCTCAGTAGAAGAATACGAGTGGGCCATGAACGTGATGATGCATGATAAGGACTATCTCTACAACACCCTCGTCAAAGATATTCATCAGCTTGGCGTAGTGCTGGGTCGGAAATACAAACTCATCCGACTGGCCTATTCTGTTTTTATGGTGGGTATTCTCATTGCCGTTCTTGCATTTACCCTGGCAGTGCTCCTGAAGTCGCCGGCCGATGTGACCACCGTACGTATGCCTTCGGGTGCGCCCCTATAAGACAAGTAGCAAATGATTGTGTATAACCGGGATTTGAGCTGGCTGGGATTTAATGAAAGGGTGCTTCATGAAGCAGCCTGTGCAGACGTGCCGCTGCTTGAGCGCTTTCGTTTTTTAGCCATTTTCTCATCCAATCTCGACGAGTTCTTTCGAGTACGATATCCCGAATTAGCTGCGCTCAGTGCACTGGGAAAAAAAACAAAACGGAAATGGCTTGGTGAAGATGAAGAGATAGTGGCAGCGAAAGTTCAGGAAGAGATCCGAAGACAGCAGACCCGTTTTGGTGAAATACTTCAAAAGCAACTTATTCCGGCGCTTCACCAGCAGGGCGTTACACTCTGTTATCACCAGCCTTTTCCGGAGGAACACGCGACCGAGGTAAGGCAATTGTTTTTGTCGGAGATACTGGCCTATCTGCAACCGGTATTGCTAAGCGAGCGCGATGCGACAGTGTTTATTCCCGAGAACAACCAGCTCTATCTGGTCTGCTTACTACAGCAAACGGGGCAGGACGTGCTGCAGTACGCCATTTTGAAAATACCGGCGGGTCCTGTGCCGAGGCTTTGGAGCCTGAGCCCAATCGAGGGTCATCAGTATATCGTTTTTCTTGACGATATGATCCGTGCACATCTGCACTATATCTTTCCCGGCTTTGAGTGTTTGGGTTGTTATGCCATAAAGCTGAATCGCAATGCCGACCTGCACCTTGAAGAGCGATTTGAGAAAAATATTCTGTCAGCAATTGAGCGCCAGTTAAAAAGAAGAGATTTTGGCGCTCCCTCTCGTCTGCTGTATGAAGACACAATGCCCGACAATGTTTTGCTCTTCCTTTCTTCTTATCTCGGTATCTCTTACGACGAAATGTTTTGCGGGGGCAGGTACCACAATCTTAAAGATTTGATGGACCTGCAGGTACACGACCCGAATCTCTGTTTTACGGCACGGACACCCTTGCTCCCGGCGCGGCTCAGCACCTGTACCGATCTGTTTCGTGCTATCGAAGAACGCAGCTTCCTTTTGCATTTTCCTTACGAGTCTTATAGCCCCGTTTTAATATTTTTTAGCCAGGCTGCGGTTGATCCTTTTGTAACTGAAGTGAAGGTGACCTTGTACAGGGTTGCCTCGGAATCCATTATTGTCCGGGCGCTGATGAACGCGGCCAGAAACGGTAAAAAAGTGACCGTTTTTTTGGAATTGAAAGCCAGGTTTGATGAAGCCAATAACATTCGCTGGGGACGCGAAATGGAGCAGGCCGGTGTACAGATTATCTACAATATTCCGGAGGTAAAAGTTCACTCCAAAATAGCGCTCGTACATCGCCAGAGCAAGGGTGGTTCGCGGAGCTATGCCATCCTGAGCACCGGAAATTTTAACGAAAAAACAGCGGGAATTTACACAGATCACACCTTGTTTACCGCCGACGGACCTACCTGTCGGGAGCTTGGCACATTATTTCTCTTTTTGGAAAAAGGCAAACAACCCAAAGGAAAACATGCTTCCGGCTTTGAAAAACTGCTGGTGTCGCAAATCAATATGATCGACCGTTTTGAAGCGCTGATCGCAGGGGAGATTCAAAAAATGAGCGAAGGCAGATCAGGAATGATTCGTATCAAGCTGAATAATCTGGAAGAACCCTACATGATATCTCTGCTCTACAAAGCCAGTCGCGCCGGGGTCAGGATCCAACTGCTGGTCCGTAGTATCTGTTGCCTGGTGCCGGGCGTGCAAGGGCAGAGTGAGCACATAGAAGTGCGGCGAATCGTAGATCGTTATCTGGAGCACTCCCGGTTCTTCATTTTCGGTTCTGACGAGGAGGCTACTGTCATAATGGGTTCATCCGACTGGATGACCCGGAATCTTCGCCGGCGGGTGGAGGTATGCACCGTGCTCGACGAAGCAGAACACAAAAATGTTCTGATCGAATACTTCGGCATACAATGGCGAGATACCGACAAAGCCGTACGCCTGATGCCGGATATGACCCAGCAGCGCCTGCCAGAGACGGAAGGCCGGCACAATGCACAACAGGAGATTTTTGACTATCTGAAGCACAAGGGATGACTTTAATAACCGACATACGAAGAAGATTTTCCGTCATCCGGCGATACCGGTATAAATGGGTTCTTATCATCGCCTGTGCATGGACGCTTATTGATGTTTTTTCGTGGGTTCGTTTTATGTATCGCCCGTATGACGAACGACCCGATTCGGTTTTTGTTTTTATCACGCCGGGTGCTGTGTTGTTTCGCGCTTTTGTGGACTTTATCATGGGGGTCTTCATGGGAAATCTCCTGGTGTTCCGCCTGCGCACCATGTTCCGTCGCCATTCGTTACTTATCGTTTTTCTCGCTAAAACCCTGGTGCTGATTGTGGCATCCTTCTGTATGAATTTTATCATGCACGTCAGCTACTCCTTATTCACGCTGCATGTATCTTTTCAACAGAGCTTGCTCAATTTCAGGGGCGAAGTGCTGCACCGAGCCTGGATCTTCGATAAAATGTCCACCTGGTTGATCATTTTTCTCATTACGCAGTTGCTCATCGAGATCAACGAAAAATATTCTCCCGGCGTTTTTGTAGATATTCTGTTGGGCCGATATCTTACTCCGAAAGTAGAGAAGCGGATCATCATGTTTCTCGATCTGAAAGATTCTACGCCCATTGCAGAACAGCTCGGCCATCACCATTACTTTCTGTTCATCCGGGACTTTATAGCGGGCATTTCTATGGCCTTGCTGGAAAACAACGGCAGTATTTATCAGTATGTAGGTGATGAGGTGGTGGTGTCCTGGCGATATTCCGAAAAGAACATGCATCAATGTTTGCAGGCAGTCATTGCGGCCCGTACGGCAATACAGCGTCGTAGTCAGGATTTTAGAAGAAAGTATGCGCTGATTCCGGAGTTCAAAGCCGGCATTCACCTTGGTGATGTTACCGTCGGAGAGATTGGCATCATTAAGAAAGACCTGGCCATGAGCGGCGATACGATGAACACCACTGCCCGTATCCGAACCGCATGCACAGAGCTCAATCACAAGTTTATTGTGTCCAAAAACTTTATGGAACATATGGATCTTAAAGAGTGGCAGTCGGAAAGCCTTGGCGAATTCGAACTGAAAGGCAAGAGCACGCGGATTGAACTTTTTGCACTTAAAATCTGAATATTTTCCGCATAGCTTCCCACGCTTAACATGGTTTTTTCTTTTTCCTGCCGGCTCGTTACTTTTGGGTGAAGAGCACTGGCTAAATGGCTGAAAATTATATTGTATCCGCACGCAAATACCGCCCACAAACCTTTGACACGGTGGTGGGTCAGGAACATATCACCACTACCCTAAAAAATGCCATCCGGCATCAGCATCTTGCCCATGCCTATCTTTTTTGCGGGCCCAGAGGGGTGGGGAAGACTACCTGCGCACGCATTCTCTCTAAGACAATCAATTGCGAAAATCCCACGCCCGATATGGAGGCCTGCAATGTTTGCGTGAGCTGCCAGAGCTTTCGAAACAACGCTTCTTTCAACATTTTTGAACTCGATGCCGCAAGCAACAACAGTGTGGATGATATCCGCGAATTAGTCAATCAGGTACGGTTTGCGCCGCAGCAGGGAAAGTATAAGATCTACATTATTGACGAGGTGCACATGCTCACCACGCAAGCCTTCAATGCTTTTCTGAAGACCCTCGAAGAGCCGCCTCCCTATGCGATCTTTATACTTGCTACTACAGAAAAACACAAGATTCTTCCTACGATTTTAAGTCGTTGCCAGATCTTCGACTTTAAGCGGATCACCTTGCAGGACATTGTGCAGCATTTGCAGGGCATTGCCAGCCGCGAGGGAATGATTGCACAGGAAGCGGCATTGCATATCATAGCCCAAAAGAGTGAGGGCTGCATGCGCGATGCACTATCCATGCTCGACCGTATTGCCAGTTTCACCAACGGGCAGCTTACGTACACCGCTACCATGGAGCATCTTAACATGCTCGATGCAGACTTCTACTTCAAGCTCACAGATTTTCTGCTGAGCCAGGACGTGAGCAGTACCTTGCTGGAACTTGATGCCGTACTGGAGCGCGGTTTTGAAGGTATTGTCATTCTGGAAGGTCTGGCTGAGCATCTTCGTAACCTGCTGCTTTGTAAAGACCAGCGTATGGTGCGGCTGCTTGATGTGCCCAACGATCATAAGCCTGTATATTATGAAAAGGCCAACCAGATGCCGCCGTCATTTGTACTGTCTGCACTTAATGTGCTCAATGACGCGGAACTGGGCTACAAGAACGCCCGCAGCAAGCGTTTGCATGTGGAGCTTTGCCTGATCCGTCTCTGCTATCTGCTGCAGGCCACCCAATTGGCTGATGTAAAAAAAAACGATGATCGGGTCGTAGCATCGCCGGCAATATCTGCGGCTCCTAAACCCACGCCAGCCGTGGCCGTTTCTTCGCCGGCAACAGAAGCACCCCGGCCCAATGAAAGTGCGCGGCCGCAGACGACTTCCATACCCGGCAAGCCGGCTTCCGGCAACAACAGGCGCATCAGCAAGGGCTTGATGGAAGATATAGATGCGGCAGTCTCCAGCGCTGCACCAGTGGTAGAAGAAAAAAAAGAACTTACCGAAGAAGTGGCTACCGCACTCTACGAACAGTATAAACAGCAACTACAAGCAGACAACAAAAGTGTCTTTCATGCCCAGTTCTCGGCAATGAAAGTAGAAGTGGCGGGAGCTGATGAGCTCAGGCTGGTGGCGCCTAACGAACTGACGGAAGAGTATGCCAAAGAACAGCGCAATCAGCTCATTGATTTTTATCGCAGCCGTACCGGCATCATGGTGAGGGTGACTACAGAAGTGCGTCAAGATCCATCATTGCAGCAGGCACAGCCCGCCGTTCTTTCCAAAACGGAGATATTCGATGTGCTCGCCGCCAAAAATCCCAACCTCCGTACGTTAAAAGATAGCCTCAATCTACAGATCGAGTACTGACACAAGCTTATTGTAGGTCCCTGGCAGCTATTGTCCAATGAAATAATTCCCTGCCGTCCACGTCAAAAAGGTGTACGGCGAGTTTTCTGTAGCCGGCGTCACCGGCAAAGCCGCAGGCGGAAAGATTCTGCTGCGGAAATAAAGGGCCGCTTACCCTGTAGCGACTGTGTTTTTCGCGTCCCTTCACCGGGTCTGGTGTAGAGGTCAGTGGCGACACGGTTACGTCATAAAGCGGATAGGTTCCCTTGCGGTCAAGCCTGATGATCTCGCTGTAATGACGGTCGCCCGAAAGAAACATCACGCCTTTCACACCGTTTTCGCTGATGAAATTCAGAAGGTCATTGTATTCTACCGGAAAGTGTGCAAAACAATCTCCTTTGGCCAGCGGATTGATCATTTGGCTGCCATTGACGATGATGCGAAAATGAACATTGCTGTCTTCCAGAAGTTTGCGTTTGAGCCATTGCATTTGTTTTTCGCCAAACATACGTTTGTTGGGATTGGGTTTAAATAAGCCATAGTCCCATTTGCTGTCCCGGTCTCGAAACCAGCGGTCATCGAGCAAAATAAATTGTACGTCCGCCTTTATAAAACTGGTATAGATTCCCTCACCATCTTCGCCGTAGGACGGGTTGTCGGGCCAGGTGTCCATAAAAATTTCCCGGCTCTCTCTTTTTAACGGATAGTTTTTATTGCTCTGGTCGGGTCCATAATCATGGTCGTCCCAGATAGCATACTCGGGCAGGTGCATCTTGATGAGGGGCTGCAAGGTCTTCACAGTTCGGGCATAGTGTGCTTTCTTCTTCAGGCCCTCCACGCTCTCCCATTCGGGTTCGTCGAGATACCAGTTGTCTCCGAGCCAAAGCATAAAATCTGCTTTTTTCTGAGACATGGAATAAAAGATATTGGTTTCGCCGTGATAAGTATAAAGCGAAGTATCGCCATCCTGATGTCCCACATAGGCGCAGGAACCGGTAAAGAAGCTAAAGTCCTGCTCCGTTTGTGCAACAAGAGACGATCGTAGCACCAAAACAATGGTGATGGTAAGCGCTGTGCGTAATCTGTATTTCATGCTATGAGGTTATACAAAAATAGCCTGTCCGGGCTGCTCATTAAAGGTCTGAATTATTTACTTTTGACCCTCAAAGTTTATAAAGGAATATCATTTATGGCGGAAGCGATACGAATGCCGTTATTGAGCGATACGATGAAGGAGGGAACGATAGCAGCCTGGCACAAAAAAGTTGGAGATAAGGTGAAGAGCGACGATGTGATCGCCGATGTTGAAACTGATAAGGCAACCATGGAGGTGCTTCCGTATGTGGAAGGTACCTTGCTGTACATAGGTGTGGAAGAGGGTAAAGCGGCAAAGGTGAATGACATTATTGCAATAGTCGGAAAAGAAGGCGAAGATTTTAAAAGCCTGCTTGACGCTCCTGCCGCAAAACCGGAACAGCCTGCAACTCCCGAATCAACGCCACCACCCCCTCAAAAGCAATCTTCTGGTCCTGCTCCGGCGGATCCCAACGCAGCCACCGTGGTACGCATGCCGCTGCTGAGTGATACCATGAAGGAAGGAAAGATTGTTGCCTGGCACAAACAGGTGGGAGACGTGGTAAAGAGTGATGATGTGCTGGCCGACGTGGAAACTGATAAAGCCACTATGGAAGTGATGCCCTATGTTGACGGCACCCTTCTTTACCGTGGGGTAAACGAAGGAGAGGCTGCAAAAGTAAATGACATCATAGCGATAGTGGGTAAACCTGGCACTGATGTGCAGCCCTATCTGCAGCAAGAGCAACCGGCAGCAACCCCCGCCGGCGAGACGAAGTCTTCACCCGCTCCTGCAACCTCGGCTGAGCCGACAGACAACGAAGGGGCAGATCATGGAGACCGGGTAAAAGCGTCTCCGCTTGCAAGGCGTCTGGCCAAAGAAAAGGGCATTGACATCCATCTCGTAAAGGGGAGTGGAGATCATGGGCGGATCATCAAAAGAGACGTGGACAATTTTGAGCCACCGGTAGCAACATCGCAGCCTGTGTCAGCGGCACAACCTGCGCCGGCTACAGGCCTTACTCCCGGGGCCGACAAGGACGTTCCGGTGACACAGATGCGCAGAGTCATTGCGCAGCGACTGGCCGAAAGCAAGTTTACTGCGCCCCATTTTTATCTCCGTATGAGTGTGACAATGGACCGCGCAGTAGAAGCCCGCAAGGCGATAAATGACGTCTCTCCGGTGAAAGTTTCTTTCAACGACCTGATCATAAAAGCGGCTGCTATGGCTTTGCGCAGGCATCCGATGGTCAATAGTTCGTGGATGGGCGACACAATTAAGCAGCATGCACAGATCAGCATCGGAACGGCGGTGGCCATTGAAGACGGTCTTATTGTGCCTGTGATAAAATTTGCAGATCAGAAATCACTTGCTCAGATTGCCGAAGAATCTAAAAGCCTTGCTGAGAAGGCCCGTACCAAAAAACTTCAGCCACCGGAATTCACGGGCAACACCTTTACGATCTCAAACCTCGGTATGATGGATATCGACGAGTTTACCGCCATCATCAATCCCCCCGATAGCTGCATCCTTGCTGTGGGCAAGATTGCGCCCACGCCCGTGGTGGAAGATAATCAGGTCGTTATCCGACAAGTACTGAAACTTACGCTCAGTTGCGACCACCGCACCGTGGATGGTGCTGTAGGTGCAGCCTTCCTTCAAACCTTGAAGGCACATCTGGAAAATCCGGTTACGATGCTGGTTTGAAAAAGCGTCTAATTAATGCACTGAACAAAGCGTTGCCCTAAAGCAGCGCTTTATTCGTTTCCGTAGGAATTGTTCATCTGCAGAACATAGGGATGTAAGTGGAGTATCGTTTGCCGATGTTCTTTGCTTCGACCTTGTTTTTATGTGAAGAAGCCTGGTTTAGTGGCCAGGTTGCTGTATTATAAAAAGCCGCCTTGCGGAAAAGGCGGCTCTTATGCAAAACGGTGACTCAGTTCTTAGTTGCCGAGGTATGTTTTCAATAAGGAACAACGATTAGTTGTACGCAGTTTCGTTATCGCTTTGTCTTTGATCTGACGAACACGTTCGCGGGTGAGGCAAAACTTTTCACCAATGTCTTCAAGGCTCATCGGATGTTCAACCCCGATACCAAAGTACAACTTGATCACATCGCGCTGACGATCGGTAAGGGTGCTGAGTGAACGCTCAATTTCACAACGCAGAGAGTCGTAATGCGCCAGATCGGTATCTGCATATTCAGCATTGGGATTTTCCAACACATCAAGCAGGCTATTGTCTTCGCTGTCAGCAAAAGGTGCATCGACCGATACGTGCCGGGCGGCTACGCCCAATGTGGTTTCCACTTCTTCCGTACCAATGTCAAGGATTTCGGCTAATTCTTCTGTCGAAGGCTCGCGTTCATACTCCTGCTCCAGTTGTGAATACGCCTTGCTGATCTTGTTAGAAAGACCCACTTTATTGAGCGGCAAACGCACAATACGAGATTGCTCAGCAAGTGCCTGAAGTATGGATTGACGAATCCACCAAACCGCGTAGGAAATGAATTTAAACCCTCGGGTCTCGTCAAAGCGCTGAGCTGCTTTTATGAGGCCAAGGTTACCTTCATTGATGAGGTCACTCAAAGACAGGCCCTGATTCTGATACTGTTTGGCTACAGACACCACAAATCGGAGGTTAGCTTTGGTGAGTTTTTCGAGTGCACGCTGATCGCCCTGTTTAATGCGGATAGCGAGCTGCACTTCTTCTTCCGGTGTGATCAAATCCACTTTACCAATTTCCTGCAAATACTTTTCAAGAGACTGGCTCTCACGATTCGTTATCGACTTCGTGATTTTTAGCTGACGCATAGACATAGGCAAAGTATTGTTTGGTTAGTATTTTCGAAGCAACTAATTCGCTGAACAAAATGAAATAGCTGACATTTTCGTGGCAAATCTAAGTGGCTGAGCTATTCGACCCAAATAAAATTAAGGAATTGTTAACAGCCTATTCCCAACCCATTAGTCTTTGTCGCTACTAAATATTTTTTCTAAAAATTTTGGTTGTTGGGTTGTTTTTTTATTATTGCAGCAAAGAAGATACACGTGAATACATCCGCGATGAAGAAAAAAATAATGTACACCCTCGAATATCCGATACGTTGCTCTCCCTCCATATTGTTTGAATTTCTCTCTACACCGGTAGGACTTCAGGAATGGTTTGCTGATAAAGTAGATCAGCGCGACAACACATTTTACTTTAGCTGGAATGGTGCAACAGACGAGGCCGAACTGGTGGAATCCGTAGAAAATGAGTATGTGGTTTATCGTTGGGACTACTATAGTGACGACGAGTTTTTCGAGTTTCGCATTGAGCAGAGTCCGATCACCAACGAAACGATCCTAAAGATCACAGACTTTGCAGACAAAGCCGATCTTAAAGATCAGGAGCGTTTGTGGAATTCTCAGATTGCAGATCTGAAGCATCGCATCGGCAGCTAATTGTCCTGCACAATCCCGGAAAATTTTTTTCGAATGAGCCACTGCGAAGTGGCTTTTTTCCGCTATTACCTTCGTTATGGTGTTGATGATTTCCGGCGGGTTCCATGCAGGTTTGTCTGTGTACAATTAACGAGCTTGCACAGGTTGTTTTAGTTAAGTTTGCATCCAAACCAAGCAGCATTTTGATCAAGAAGCTGGATATACTCATTATCCGCAGTTTTATCGGGCCTTTCATCGTCACATTCTTTGTGTCGCTTTTCGTGCTGGCCATGCAGTTTTTTTGGGTGTATATGGATGAGCTGATCGGCAAGGGTCTGGGTATGTGGATGATCCTTCAGTTGCTGTTCTACATGTCGGCCACCATGGTGCCCATGGCTTTGCCGCTGGGCATTCTCATTGCTTCGATCATGACCTTCGGCGCCCTCGGCGAAAGCTACGAGCTGGTTGCCATCAAGTCGGCAGGTATTTCTCTGCTGCGTTTTATGCGGCCATTGTTGCTGGTCATCATTGCTTTGGGTGGGTTCGCTTTTCTGTTTAATAACAATATTATCCCGGTGGCCAATCTCAAGGCTTTATCCCTGCTTTATGATCTGCGCAATTCTAAGCCCGCCCTGAATATTCGTGCGGGTCAGTTCAACCGCGATATTGAAAATTTTGCGATCAGGGTAGGGGAGAAGGGTAAGGATGGCCACACGATTAAGGACGTGATCATCTACGATCATACCTCCGGATTTGGTAACGACAATGTAGTGATCGCCCGGCAGGGAGATATGATACCCGTAGCCAAAAAGCAGATTTTGGTATTCCGCCTGCAAGATGGTTGGCGCTATGACGATGAAGCCATACATGGCGGCATGCAGAACTACGAGCAGAAACGGATTTATTTCAGAAAATGGGATAAAGTCTTCGACTTGTCCTCCTTTAAACTCAGCCGCACCAATGAAGACCTTTTCAAAGGTGCTTACCAGATGATGAATCTGCGACAGCTAAATGAAGGTATCGACAGTCTGCACAGAGATGAAAAGCGTATTTACAAAAATGTCTCCAGTTATCTCGGCCCCTATCTTACGTATGGCTTTGATGCAAAGGAGCCCGCAGATATGACGAAGAGGATTGAAGCTGCGCAAACCCATATCCGGTATGACAGCAGTTTTTTGACCTATGTCACCGATTCGCTTCGAAGTAAGGTTATTGACCTGGCCAGCACACAGATGAGAAATGCAAAAGGCTTGCTCGATATCACCGCTTCCGACAAGCTGATTAAGGATGAGAATTTTATCAAGTTCAATATCGAGTGGCATCGAAAATTCACGCTTTCTTTTGCCTGTGTGTTGCTTTTTCTTATCGGCGCACCACTGGGCGCTATTATCCGGAAGGGGGGCATTGGCATGCCCATGATTATTGCTATTTCGTTCTTTATCATCTTTCATATTTTCACCATCGTTGGGGAGAAGCTGGCCAAGAGTGGAGCTATGGTGCCCTGGATGGGGATGTGGATGGCCACGGGCATGTTGTTGCCTATTGCTTTTTTTCTGATCAACGCAGCGAGAAAGGATTCACAGATATTTTCCAAAGAATGGTATTTGCGGATGTGGAACCGTACCCGCAAGCTGTTTACAAAGCGCTGAAAGCATGGATCCAAAGCAGAGTAGTTACTTCGTTTTCAATAAATGGTTTCTGATACCGGCTGTCCTTTGGTTAGTGGCTGGTGCTGTGGCACAATTCAGCTTTAATGAACAGCGACTTTTCGCAGTGGTCAATACACATCACACAGAGTTGGCCGATGTAGCAATGGTCTGGATTACAAAAATGGGAGAGGGTGTGTTCGGGACGCTTATCCTGCTTTTACTGCTGGGCCTGAAGGCTTTTCGTAACTGGCTGTATTTTCTGGCAGCATTTCTTTGCAACGCTCTGCCAGCGCTACTTGTACAGGTAATCAAAGATGCAGTAGATGCGCCGCGCCCCCTGAAGTTTTTTAATCAGGCTCCCTGGATACATACCCTGCCAGAATGGGAACGCTTAATGGAGCGGAGCTTTCCGTCGGGGCATACTTGTGCCGCCTTCTGCCTGTTCACTTTTCTGGCTTTTATACTTCCTGCGCGGTTCAGGGCATGGGGACTGATTTTCTTCTTTTCTGCCCTGCTGGTGGGATACAGTCGTATTTATCTTGCCGCTCATTTTTTTCGGGATGTCTATTTTGGCAGTTTGCTGGGTATAGGCTTTACGATGATCATTATTGCCCTGCTCCAACGCTATCAGCATTTGTTTTTTAAACGATCAAAAAGTTCGGTATGATGAACGCACAAAATGCCCTGCGGTACGGTTTGATCGCGCTCGGTGCCGCCATCTTGTTCATTCCCTTTTTGGGTCATGTGCATCTTTTCGATTGGGATGAGATCAACTTTGCAGAATGTGCCCGCGAGATGATCGTTTCTCACGATTACCTACGCCCTCAGATTGATTTTCAGCCATTCTGGGAGAAGCCACCCTTGTTTATCTGGATGCAGGTTTTATCCATGAAAATGTTTGGTATCAATGAATTTGCTGCAAGATTCCCTAATGCGTTCATGGGCATCCTGACGCTTTTGTCGGTATATTATGTCGGCAAAAAAGTTGTCAGTGAACGTATGGCATTGTGGTGGACGTTACTCTATGCTGCCACATGGTTGCCACATTTTTATTTTAAGTCCGGAATTATCGACCCTACCTACAACTACTTTATTTTTCTCGCTTTTTATCAGGTTCATCTTATCCGGTTTCGTACCGATGGCACCCGCCATGCCTTGCTTGCGGGCTTGTTTCTCGGACTGGCTGTGTTGACCAAGGGGCCGGCGGCAGCATTAGTGGCCATACTCGCGCTGGTGGTGTACCTTATTGTAAACCGGGGCCTCTGGGGGTACAAAGTGCGGCACTTTGTTGCCATTTTTATTGCAGCTCTTACGCCATTTGCCCTTTGGTTTGGCACCGCGGTGGTGACCTACGGCTGGAAGTTTGGCAGTTGGTTTATCAACGAGTTTGTCGTGTATCAGATTCGTTTGTTTCGCACGGAAGATGCCGACCACGGCGGACCTTTTTACTATCATTTCCTGGTGCTGCTTTTGGGTTGTTTTCCCGCGTCGATCTTTCTTTTTCAATACAGCAGAAAGCGAACTACAGATAACGAACCTGCACGCGATTTCACGCGCTGGATGTGGATTTTGTTTTGGGTGACGCTATTGCTGTTTTCTATTGTGAAAACCAAGATCGTACATTATTCCTCCCTATGTTATTTTCCGCTCACGTATCTGGCGGCACTAAAGGTGGCCCAGATTGCCGATGCTGAAATAAGGTTGAAAACCTGGGTAAAGGCAATGCTGATTTTCTTTGGAGCCATATGGGCTTTGGTTTTGATTGCACTGCCTGTGGTGGGACGTCATACGGAGCAACTCATTCCCTATGTCGACGATCCGTTTGCTGTGGGTAATCTTCAGGCACAGGTCACGTGGTCCTATGCAGAATGCGTCTGGGGTCTGGTATATATTGCGGGCGTGGTTGCTGCCGTCGTGTTCATGAAAAAGAATTTTCGTCGCGGCATGCTCCTACTCGCCGTAGTGCAGATCATCACCATTCAGATCACCGTACTACATTTTACACCCAAGATCGAGGCTTACTCGCAGCGCGCAGCTATTCGCTTTTTCAAAAGTTTTAGAAATACGGATGTGTACGTGCAACCCCTCGATTATAAGAGTTATGCGCATCTTTTTTACACGGCAAAAAAACCACCGTCGAATCCAAAATATTATGAAAAGGATTGGTTGCTGAATGGTGCCGTAGATAGACCTACCTATTTTATTTGCAAGATTACCAGCGCGGATGATTTCAGAAAATTACCCCAGTTGCAGGAGCTCGGCCAGAAGAATGGCTTCGTGTTTTTTAAGAGAAAATAGGATGGTGTACCGAGCATTAATATCGGTTCGTCGGTGGTAGGATAGGTATCTATTGCGTTGCGTCGGCCATCTCCAGTAGTTTCTGTGTTGTTTTCCAGTTGCGTGTGGTGGCAGCTACTTTCAGTTTGTTCTCAAAAAAATTATTGTTGATTTTGGTGTTGCCATAACCGCCGGGCACATAGAGGTACACCACTTGTTCCGCCAGGTAGAAGCGGTCGTCGCCGGAGGGCTGATGCTTCATATTTTCCGTTTTTTCTTTTGGAGGTATTTGCTGTAGAAAGCACAGGTACATGTTTCGCTCGTCGAAGTTTTTCTCTGCCGAAAACGGATTTTCTTCGATGATCTTTCGCAGTGCAGCGGGCGAAAGAATAATCACTGCTATGTCCAGACCCAAATGCTCGGAAATGGACTTATGAATCTCCTGCGCAAGAATTGCCACATTTTTTTGCGAACTGGTGAACACAATATTCCCGCTTTGGATGTAGGTTTCTACGTCGGTGTAAGCAAGCTGTTCTATCCATGATTTTAACTCCTTCATATTCACTTTGTTTTTGCCGCTCACATTTACGCCCCGCAGAAGCGCTATAAATCTTCCCATTTTTTTGTTTAAATATTTACCGTTTAATGATAAAAATGATGCGTGTGGATATTAGTTTTCGGACACATTCACCATCGATCAAAACTAATCCTTATGAAAGTTATCGCTACACTTGTTCTCGCGCTCCTGGCTGCTGTTACTGTTTCTGGTCAAAGCATTGTTTGGGAAAAAGCATACGGAGGATCGAGAATTGATAATAATCCCAAAATTCATAAGCTTAGCGACGGTTACGTGATGATTGCGTCCACCCAATCTTTTGATGGTGACGTTTCCCCACACTACGGCTTCAGTGATCTTTGGATGGTAAAGACCGACACCACCGGTAACATAATCTGGCGACAGACCATAGGGGGTAGTGATATCGAGGTGGTTACAGCTTTTTCAACAACGAGCGATGGAGGGTATATCATTTGTGGAGAATCTTTCTCGTCTCACATTAATGGTGTTCCTCAGTCCGTGCGCGGTCTGGGCGATGCCTGGCTTGTAAAAACCGATTCGCTGGGCAACCTGCAATGGACCAAAACCTATGGCGGCTGGCAGCCCGATTATTTCTACGATGTAAAGCAGACCTCCGATGGCGGATTTATCGCAGCCGGATACACCAAGTCGCCCGGTGGGGACGTATCCCATCTTATCGGTAATTCGGATGTATGGATTGTGAAGACAGACTCGTTGGGCAATATCGTGTGGGAGAAAACCTACGGAGGCAGCAGCTATGAAACCGCGCGTTCCATTCTTCCGCTTGCCAATGGTACTTTTTTGGTTGCAGGATCTACAGCCTCTACGGACGGCAATGTGAATGGTAATCACGGCGGTAAAGATGCCTGGGTGTTAAGCATTTCTGCTACGGGTGGTTTGGTATGGGCCAGGACGCTCGGTGGAAGCGACGATGACGACTTGTTTAAAATATACGCCGAAACTTACAACAGCTTTATCCTGATCGGTGAGACACGCTCTTCCGATGGAGACATCAGCATCAATCATGGAAAATATGACGCATGGATGTACAAAATCGATGGCAATGGAGTCGGCTATTGGTCGCGCACCTTCGGCGGCAGCGAAAATGACGGCGTTTACGATATCAAACCAGGTTTTAAGGGTCAGGGATATGCGCTGGCGGGTTTTACTGCGTCTTTTGATGGCGATGTAAGTCATAAAGCTGATACTTTTTCTAATGATGCCTGGGTGTTTACCACCAATAACTCGGGTTTCCTCAATTGGGAGCAAACCTACGGTGGCAGCAACAGCGACTATGCCTTCGGTGTGATACCCACCAGCAACACCGATTTCATCTTTACCGCAAGTACGGCATCAACCGATGGAGATGTAGGTGCCACCCATGGAGATGTGGATTGCTGGATGGTTAAGGTGCATTCTTTGAAAACCCCGACAGGCGTGGAGGAACAATCGACTCCGCGGGTGCTGGTGCGACCTACTGTTGTTCATGCCGGTTTCAATGTTATCATTCCGGGTGAGTACGGAATGGCAGCTTTGTCGCTTCTCGACATGACGGGTAGAGTGCTGTTAGAACATCAACATCAGGAATCCGGTTTCGTGTCCACCAGCCATTTATCGCCCGGCATGTATCTGGTGCGAATCCAAAACAACAGTAGTCAGGAAGTCTTCAGGATAATCGTTCAATAGTATCCATTTGAGTATTGATGTGCAGGTAGATAAGGATGTTGGGTTATATTTGCAGCCTTCATTCTACAGCATCGAATATTCATGGAACTAAGCAAAAACTTTGAGCATAGCAGTGCGGAACAAAAATGGTATGGGCATTGGGAACAGATGGGGTATTTCAAAAGTACCCCGGACGATCGTGAGCCCTATACCGTGGTTATCCCTCCACCAAACGTAACCGGCGTGCTTCATATGGGGCATGCGTTGAACAATACCGTACAAGATGTATTGCTTCGCCGTGCCAAAATGCAAGGCTTTAACACGTGCTGGGTGCCGGGTACCGACCATGCATCTATTGCCACCGAAGCCAAAGTGGTGGCCATGCTGCGCGAACAGGGTATTGATAAAAAGAAGCTGAGCCGTGAGGAATTCCTCAAATATGCCTGGGAATGGAAAGAAAAATATGGCGGCATCATTCTGAAACAGTTTCGTCGCCTCGGCCTTGCGCTCGATTGGGATCGTACCGCGTTTACCATGGACGATGACTATTATGCGGCGGTAATCCGGGTATTCGTAGAGTTATATAACAAAGGATATATCTACCGCGGGGTAAAAATGATCAACTGGGACCCGAAAGCCAAAACCGCACTCAGTGACGAAGAAGTAAACTACAAACAAACGAACAGCAAGCTTTATTACGTACGGTATAAGGTTGACGATGCTCAGGAGGAGTATGTGACCATAGCCACTGTACGGCCCGAAACCATTCTGGGCGACACCGCTATTTGTGTGCATCCCGAAGATCCGAGGTATGCACACCTTAGAGGCAAGTACTGTTTTGTTCCGTTGATCAACCGGAGAATTCCTGTGATTTTTGATGATTATATTGATATGGAGTTTGGCACCGGTGCCCTGAAAGTGACACCAGCCCACGATATCAATGACTACAACCTCGGTCAAAAGCACCGGCTCGAAATTGTGGACACACTCAATGATGACGGCACGCTGAGTGAGGCCGCTCAGCTTTATGTGGGTGAAGATCGTTTTGTGGTGCGAAAGAAGATCGTACAAGATCTTTCCGCCGCCGGTCATTTGGTAAAGGAGGAGGATTATCAGAATCAGGTAGGCTATAGCGAGCGTACCGATGTGGTCATTGAGCCCAGACTCTCCATGCAGTGGTGGTGCAATATGGAGAAAATGGCAGCGCCGGCGCTCGATGCAGTGCTTACGGAAAAGATCACTTTTCATCCGGCCAAGTTCAAAAACCTCTATCGCCACTGGATGGAGAACATTAAGGATTGGTGTGTGAGCCGGCAGCTATGGTGGGGACAGCGCATACCTGCGTGGTATGCACCCGATGGCAGCTTTGCCGTTGCAGAGGGCAAGGAGCGGGCTTACGAACTGCTGAAAGCAAAAAATAGCAGCCTGAAGATCGATGAACTACGTCAGGACGAAGATGTGCTGGATACATGGTTCTCTTCATGGCTTTGGCCCATGGAAGTGTTCGGGTGGAATAAGCAACCCGGCAATGCTGATCTCAAATATTATTACCCCACAAGCACGCTGGTTACCGCGCCAGAGATCATATTTTTCTGGGTGGCCAGAATGATCATGGCAGGTTATGAATTCATGAATGAAAAGCCCTTCGATAAGGTCTATTTTACCGGCATTGTTCGCGATAAGCAAGGGCGCAAAATGAGTAAATCGCTGGGCAATTCTCCAGATCTGCTTCAGCTTATTGACGACTATGGTAGTGATGCCGTGCGTTTTAGTGTGATGATCGCATCGCCTGCCGGAAATGATTTATTGTATGACGATAGCACACTCGAGCAGGGTCGTTTCTTTTGCAATAAAATGTGGAATGCGCTGAAACTGATCAAGTCCTGGGAGGGTAGGGTAAGCTATGATGGTCCTGAAGCCGGAGGCTTTGCCATAGCATGGATGCAGCAAAGACTCAAAGAAGTGTCGCAGGAACTCAATATTCTTTTCAAGGATTTTCGTCTGAGCGAAGCGCTGAAGACTATTTACTCCCTCATCTGGGATGATTACTGCAGTTGGTTTCTCGAATGGATAAAGCCAGCACAGGATCAGCAGATTTCGGCTGCTGTGTATGCTCATGCTGTTGATCTTTATGAACAACTGCTTCAGTTGCTGCATCCGTTTATGCCCTTTGTTACAGAAGATATCTATCACACCCTGCGCCACCGTGCGGCCGGTCAGGAGCTGATGGTCCGCCAATTGCCTGCCGATGCCGCGCCCGATGCCGCCATTCTCAAAGAAGGAAACATGCTGAAGGAGGTGATTACCGCACTCAGGGACGCTCGAAATAAGAACGGTTTGAAACCCAAAGAAACAATTTCACTTTGGATAGAAACACGGCATCAGGGATTTTATGATCGTGTGGAGACCATACTTAGAAGGCAGGTAAACGCAGTGGAACTGGGCTTTACAGATGCTGCAAAGACCGGTACTGTAGCGGTGGTCGTACAGACGGATAAGTTTTACATGGAAGCTGATTTTGCCAGCGTGGACAAAGAAAAACAGAAGGCAGATCTTGAAAAGGAGTTGCAGTATCTACGTGGTTTCCTGATAAGCGTAGAGAAAAAGCTATCCAATGAAAAATTTGTACAAAATGCAAAGCCAGAGGTGTTGGATAACGAGCGGAAGAAGCAGACAGATACAGAGGCTCGTATCCGCACGCTTGAAGAAAGCCTTAGTTTGATGTAACTTTAAGAACAATGAAAAAGCTCACTACAGCGGCCCTTTTGTCCTTGTTCATGGTCTTTAGCTATACCCGGGCGCAAAAAGCTAAATCAACGGTAAAGGCTATTGCGGCAGACAAAACAAGCACAACCGTAGCGAAGACCTTTCTAGGTTCCTCCGGTTTACAGGGTGGCCCCATTACCAAAGCCGACTTTGACCGCTACCTGCGGCAGGGTCTGACAGCCCGGGATTCAGCAGGAACTGCATTTGAAGTGAAGGAGTTTATGTTTAGCTACGCAGAGCGAAATCTATATGAAGATTCAATCGGTAAGCTGATGATTCTTACGGATTTTCTTTCAGAGTTCTGTCCCGGCGATACCGTAACGACAGCCGTAACCAACAATATTTATTACAAGACGAAACCCGGCGATACCGCCTATTTCGACCATATAAAAGTAAGGGTGCCTTCCTCCGGACAGATCATTCAATCGAGCCCGATGAAGTTCGTGATCGTGAAATGATCAGGCTACCATTTTTGTGTATTTGTTTTTGTAGCTCACCGGCGACATGCCGGTGATTTTCTTGAAGGTGCTCCGAAACGCTTTAATATCGGAGTAGCCGATAGCGTACATGACCTCATTAACATTTTCGCGGCCTTTTTCCAATCTCATCTTAGCCGCTTCGATCTTTACCCGCTGTATGTATTCCATCACCGTGTTGCTGGTCGCCTTCTTAAACCGGCGTTCAAAATTTCGTCGGCCCACAGCAAACTTAAAGGCTAATGCCTCCACAGATAGTTTTTCCGCATAGTTCTTTTCAATAAAGTCCTGTGCCTGCCGGATCACTTCATCTTCATGGTCTTTCTGTCCGTTGAATATGATAAACGGCGACTGGCTACTGCGGTCTATATCTATCATGAACGCCTTAGAAATGAGAATTGCAATATCCCGACCTGCATATCTTTCTACGAGGTAGATGACCAGGTTAAGCCAGGAGTAGGCGCCACCGCTGGTAAAGATGCGACTGTCTTCGGTGAGTATCTTGTCATCTACAAGATCGGCCTCCGGAAACATCTGCCGGAATTCGTTTGCGAATCGCCAGTGCGTTGCACATTTTTTACCGTTTAAAAGTCCCGTGCGTGCCAAAAAAAATGCGGCAATGCAAAAGCTCGCGAGTTCGCTTCCTTGCTGATACTGGTCCTTTATCCAGGGAATAAAATCTGCGTTCTGCTCTCCGTTTACTGTATGGTCGCCGAAGATGGCCGGGATGAGAATAAGATCTGTGTGCGTCACATCCCTAATGTGTACATCGGGTCGCACGGTGAACTTGCCACCCCGTTGCAACTGATGATCGGAAATGCCGACAAGCTGGAGGTCGAACAGTGGGTCTTTTCCCATGTTTTCGAGCAGCGAATTGACTTCTGTAAAGATGTGATAAGGACCTTCGATGTTGACCAGACTCGACTCTCCGGCGGGTACTAGAATGGAAATGTGCTTTTTCATACAGTGAAGTTGGATCTCTACAAAAATAATCAGCACAGGCGTCGCAATCAACACCCGAAAAAGACGTCTGCTCACCCGTTGCGGAAGTCATCGCTGCCGCAATTTTGTTGCCTGACACTGTTGATAAAATATTTGCCGACCTGTGAGTGAAGTATTTATAACCCGGCGCATCGAGGCTACGCCTCAACAGCTTTTCGAAGCCTTTACGCATCCGCCCCTCTTCGCCAGGTGGTGGACTCCGCCGGGATACCGTTGCATAGCTTGCCATATAGACCCGTCACGCTACGGCGAATTGCAGATTCAATTGTTGTCAATTGACGGAAGGGCATTTTTTGCGGCGGGAAGGATTAAGGAAATTGATCCTCCCGAACGTCTTAGCTTTACGACAACTTGTTTCTTTGCCGGAGAAAAGGATCAAAGGGTAAAAGTACTTCATGATCTTATCCTGACAGCAGGCGAAGGGGAAACGCTCCTGACACTTCATTTTATCGTGCTGCAAAACACTTTTGCAACAGCGGGTGTTGACCATTGCCTGCATTCTTTGTGGCTACAACGAATAGAAGCATTGGAGCAATTGTTGCCAACCGAAAGAAAAACGCGAACAGGATGATCGTCGAAGTCTTTAGAACCACGGTAAACCATGAACACACAGCGCGGCAACTCGTCCATCAGTTGCAGGGCCTTTTCCCCGATGCCTCCATCAATTTTGACCTCGAAGATTGCGACAAAATCTTGCGGATATGCGGAGGTTGCAATCCCGATGCCGTGGCCTCCGTGTTAAACCAGAGCGGTTTCGAATGTTCTCCTCTGGAGTAAGTGCCCGGTGTCGTGGCCTATCGTCTGACTAAATCCTTTTAATAAAATTCGCCCCTAACTAAGCGCCGGAGAAGCATTTTTGTGTCGCACAAAATCGTGTTTGATATGCATATACCAATATACCGGAAAGGCGATGATATTGAATGTAGCGAGAAAGACTACCCATACTACCTTGTTGCCGGAGGGCACTTCCGGTCGCGTCCAGATATTCCATAAGAAAAACAAAAAGGCTCCGAGAGTTACCAAAAAATTGACGCCGAACAGGATAAACAGCGGTGTATAATACTGAAGCGTACGACCGGCTATCTCTAAATGTTCTCCAAGTCTTTGATTCACGATAAAGTTTCCGAGAATAATAAAGTAATAAACAGACCACAGGGTGAACAGAAAAATGGGTGCAAAAGCAAGTATGCCGGTATGGAGCACTCTTTTGTGGTGATGGTGTTGCGTTTCCATAGTCATGAATGGTTGTTTCGGATTACCTGAAAAACAACCATGCCCGACGCCGCTTTCGAATCATTTTTTTGTGAGTTGGAGGATATTTTAACATTGGGCAACTATCAGGAAATGGGGTCAGGAATGACGAATGGCAGCTTTTCAGGCTGCCATTGTAATATTTATGCCGTTGTGTAAAAAGCTCAGGGTTTAAATTCGTAACGGATCGTTGCATCTACATTTAGGTTGATGGTCGTACCCAGTCTGGGTTTCACTTTCCATTTGTAATGTACTACGGTGGCCTCATCACCGTTCACATAGTCCTTGAGGTTTTCATCCGGAAAATTCAGTGTCTTATCTGAATATTTTATTGCCGGATCATTGGGTATATCGAGTCGCGTCACCAGCCAGGCTTTGCCCGTATTCAATCCTTTATCCGTATTGGCCTGCGCTTCAATATATTCTATGTTCGTCCAGTTATTGGCTTCATCGCCATTCATCAGCTTTAGCGTAGCATCCTTTAGTTTAATGTAGCTAAAGTCGTCGATGTTTACATTCAGGCCCGAATTGTCTTTGATGATCTGATTGATGTATATCGTTTCGGTTTGTTCGGGCGTCGTGAATTCGAGCGGCAATACCAGAGGCTGTGCCGGTATTTCGAACATGACATGTTCCTGAGCATAGGTAAAGGGATCGATATTTTTAAGAATTTCGTCCTTTACCTTATTGCATGAGGGAAAACCAGCCAGGGCGACGATAGCCAGGGCGGGAATCACCATTTTTTTGTACATACGGCTTTATCAGTTTGATTATTTCAACCCGATTTAAAAACCGTGCCAGGGCATTATTTATTCTGCCATCATTTCGCGGATAACGTCAGCGATATTCTCGGCATTGGGTTTGGAGAAATAGTCGCCATCGGTGGCGTAAGCGGGACGATGCGGCTGCGCTGTAAGCGTGCGCGGTGCCACATCCAGCCAGCGATATCCTCCCTGATTTTCCATTACTTGCTGGAACAGAAAGGCTGAAGCGCCGCCGGGAACATCCTCGTCGATAAAGATGATCCGATTGGTTTTCTTCAGTGAGGCTACGATGCCGTGGTTGATATCGAAAGGCAGTAAGGTACGTACGTCCACTACCTCGCAGGAAATTCCTTCCGGCTCCAGATAATTCTGAATAGCCTCCTCGATTACACGCAGGGTAGAACCATAGGAGACAATTGTAATGTCCGAGCCTTCGCGTACAATTTCGGGGATGCCAAAAGGAACGGTAAATGTTTCGAGATTAGAAGGGAGATTTTCTTTGAGTCTATATCCGTTAAGGCATTCGATCACAATGCCAGGCTCATCACTTTTCAGAAGGGTATTGTACATGCCTGCCGCCTGCGTCATATTGCGCGGCACACAGAGGTACATGCCTCTAATGCTGTTTAGGATCATTCCGATGGGTGAGCCACTATGCCATATACCTTCAAGGCGGTGACCCCGGGTGCGAACGATAAGCGGGCATTTTTGTCCTCCGCGTGTTCGGTAGAGCATGGTAGCTACGTCATCGCTCAGGGGCTGCAACCCATAAAGCAGATAGTCCAGATATTGTATTTCTGCAATGGGCCTGAGACCACGCATAGCCATGCCCAATCCTTGCCCGATGATAGACGCCTCACGTATGCCTGTGTCGAAAATTCGTTGTTCTCCGTATTTTTCCTGCAGTCCTGCAAAGCCCTGATTCACATCTCCAATTTTGCCAAGATCTTCACCGAAGGCAATGACCGCGGGATTTTGGGCAAAGGTACTGTCGAAGAATTTGTTGAGTACTTCATAGCCATTAATCATTTCGCCGGAGAAAACCGCCGGCACTTCCTGCACCTTCATGGCCGACCTGGAAGACTGCGAGTAAAGATGGGAGCTGAATTTGTCGCGGTTTTCGTCCCTGAGCTGATCGTAATAATTGCGCAGATTACGCACCGCTACGCTGTTGCCTTCCACCATGCCAAGCACCCTGCTCAGTGTCTGCATCACATCTTTGCGAATAGGCTCTTTGATGCTGTTGAGTCTTTGTGATAGCTCTGCAATCTGAGGAGCCTGGTTTCCGCCTTCATAGACCACCTGGCTGCATAGTTGCACTGCGCGCTCTATCTGTTGTTTTATGGGGTTGATGAATTGATCCCAGGCGCGTTGTTTGGAGCTGCGGGCTTCCTGTCGTGCCTCTTGTTCCAATGCTTCGAGCTCTTCGCTGGCCGCAATTTCATTTTCCAGCAAAAACTCCCGCATTTTCGTAAGGCAGTCATATTCTTTTTCCCATTCCAGGCGCTCTTTGCTCTTATATCTTTCGTGAGAGCCGGAAGTAGAATGCCCCTGGGGCTGAGTGACTTCCTGAATATGAAAAATGGCCGGGATATGCGTTTCCCGTACCCTTGTTATGCCATGTTGTATGGTTTGTGTCAGGCCAGCATAGTCCCAGCCTTTAGCAGTATAGATATTGATGCCTCCCTTTTTCGGATCATATTGCATGCCGGCCAGAGCCTCCGAAATGGAGTTCTTTGTGGTCTGATACTTCCTTGGAACCGAAATCCCATAACCATCGTCCCAGATAAATACGGCCAGCGGCACCTGCAGCACACCTGCCGCATTGATCGTTTCCCAGAAAAGTCCTTCGGATGTAGATGCATCTCCAATAGTGCAGAAAACAACCTCATTTCCTTTCTTCGAAAATTTCTCAAAACCCCGGTGAAGCTCTGGTATATTACGATAGCATTTTGAAGCAAACGCAAGACCAAGGGCCCGCACCATTTGTCCCGCCGTGGGCGAAATGTCGCTGGACGACTGTGGAGCGGTTGTAAGGTCTTTCCAATGGCCATCCTCATCCAGCCACCGTGTGCCGTAGTGACCATTCATCATTCTGCCGGCGGTAGCGGGCTCATCGTTAAGATCGGGGTTGGCATAGAGCTGTGCAAAAAACTTTTCAATATCGCTCATACCGGTGGCAAACATCAGTGTCTGGTCGCGGTAGTAGCCCGAGCGGATATCGCCCGGTAGCATACATTTTGCAGCCGCTATCTGTGCTACTTCTTTCCCATCGCCAAAGATGCCAAATTTGGCCTTACCGGTCAGTACTTCTCTGCGTCCGATCAGGCTTGCTTCGCGGCTGGCCACGGCAAGGCGATAGTCGTTCAACACTTCCTGTCTGAATTCCTCGAATGATAAGCGGCCATTTGCCGTCTGCGGTGTTTCTTGCATCAGCATAAATTCTATTGCGGTGTTGATGGATTACAAAGGTAACCTCCGCAATGGGGAAAATACAAAAATCGCAAGAGTATCCTGCCGCTTTTTATGGGGCTATCCTAAAATTCCTGAAGGATACGCGGTGCAGCAGCATTGAAAACCGATGTAAAGCTTTATACCGAAGAAAATGCCGCGCCCAAAATGGCTGCAATGATCATCACAGCATACAACCCGAAAACAACAAGCAGCATAATGCCGATAAATTTATACATGCGCTTCTGGTAGCTCAGTGCAAGATTAAATTGCTGCTTATTTCCGGTATGGATGGCTGGCTTGATGAGTACCGAAAATTTGTAGAGATAAAGAATCGGGAAAAAGTAGAGCAGCGAAAGTACCAGATACATCACCATCATAGCCGTTCCGAAAGCGCTACCGAAGTTGGCAGTATCGTACATCTGCGAGGCAACAGACAATCCTAAGCCCATCAGAATTCCGACTAAAATCAGCAAGCCAAGAATGATAAATCCTATAATGGCAATGAACTTGGTCCATCGGGCAGTCTCGAGCAAGTGAGCACGTGCTTCTTCATCGACTCCCAGATTGAAGATGTCTTGCTTATTGCCTTCCATGACCCAATAGTTTCAGGAAAAATACTTATAAAAATGCAAAATCAATAGGCCCGGGCGAACAGTACCCGCTGGCGCGAAGGTTTGCCGCTCAAAACACAGTGGCCCTCTTCGGCAGCATTATTCAGCGGGATGCAACGTATCGTGGCTTTGGTCAGTTCTTTAATCCTTTCCTCTGTTTCAGGCGTGCCATCCCAATGTGCGCTTATAAAGCCAGCTTTGGTCTCCAGCACCTGCACGAAGTCTTCCCAGCTATCCACCGCAGTAGTATGGGCGTCCCGAAACTGTAATGCACGGTTGTAGAGATTGTGTTGTATTTCATCAAGCAACTGGTGTATGGCATCGGCTATACCTTCGAGCGAAAGGGTCATTTTCTCTCGGGTATCGCGTCGTGCAACTTCTGCCTGATTTTGCTCGATATCGCGGGCACCTAATGCTATACGCACGGGCACGCCTCGGAGTTCATGCTCAGCAAATTTCCATCCCGGACGGCTAGTATCGTCGTTGTCATACTTCACAGTGATGCCTTTTCCCCGAAGCGAACGGGTCAGTTGCTCTGCCGTTTCATCAATTTTCTGCCGGGCTTCAGCATCCTTGCTGAAAATGGGCACAATCACCACCTGCAGGGGCGCTATCTTTGGCGGTAATACAAGTCCCTGATCGTCACTATGGGCCATCACCAACGCGCCGATCAGCCGGGTAGAAACCCCCCACGATGTAGCCCATACGTACTCCATCGTATTGTCTTTGGCAGCAAACTTTACATCAAATGCCTTAGCGAAATTCTGACCCAGAAAATGCGATGTACCTGCCTGCAGTGCTTTGCCATCCTGCATCAACGCTTCAATGCAGTAGGTGTCTTCCGCGCCGGCAAAGCGTTCATTTGCAGTTTTGATGCCCTTTACTACGGGTAAGGCCATGTATTCTTCGGCAAACTGAGCATAGACATCTAACATTTGCAGCGTTTCGCTAAGTGCCTCTTCTTTGGTGGCGTGGGCAGTGTGTCCCTCCTGCCAAAGAAATTCTGCGGTACGCAAAAAAAGCCGCGTGCGCATTTCCCAACGCACCACATTGGCCCATTGGTTGATCAGCAAGGGAAGGTCGCGATACGATTGTATCCAGCCTTTGTATGTATTCCAGATAATGGCCTCGCTGGTGGGGCGCACCACAAGTTCTTCTTCAAGGCGTGCGGCAGGGTCAACGATCAGTTTTCCCTTCTGCTCCGGATCGGCCTTCAGGCGGTAGTGGGTTACTACGGCACATTCCTTTGCAAAACCTTCCGCGTTTTTTTCTTCGGCTTCAAAAAGACTTTTGGGAACAAACAGCGGAAAGTAGGCATTCTGATGCCCTGTAGATTTGAACATCCGGTCCAGCACATCGCGCATGTTTTCCCAAAGGGCATAACCATACGGCTTTATCACCATGCAGCCTCTCACCGAAGAGTAGTCTGCAAGGCCTCCTTTCAAGATAAGATCATTGTACCATTGACTATAGTCCTGACTGCGTGTTGTTAATGTGCTCATAAAAAATCTGGCATGCTTTTCGATGCGTCTGCAGCTTAGGCAGAATGCTGCAAAAGTAGTAATTTCACAAGGCAATTCTTAAAGCAAATCCAAGGGTATGAAAAGGCTCCTGTTTATAGGTCTGATGCTGTTTGGCGGCGGGCAAATGTGCTCTTTTGCGCAAAGCGACGACATTTATTTTAATAGCTCGGACATAGAAAAGCAAAAGCAAGAAGATAAGAAAAGAGCAGAGGAAGAGACGAGACAAAGGGTCGCTGCGGAGGATGATCCGAGCTACGACTCTTATCGGAATGAGGACGACGGGCAGAACTATCAAAGCTATGGCCGCAGCTACGACAACGATGGCTATAGCAATGACGACGATTATTATTATGCTTCCCGTATCAATCGCTTCAATTACTCGTTCTATAACATGGGGTATTGGAGTACTTTTTACAATCCGTACTGGTACAATCCCTATTGGTATGATCCTTACTGGGGATGGAGCGCATGGAATCGCCCCGGTTTTTCCATGAGTTTTGGATATGGTCCCTATTGGAATTCTTATTGGGGATGGTACACATGGTATGGATATCCGGCATACTATAGCTGCTGGAATTATCCTTACTATGGCGGCTGGTATGGAAATCCTTATTACTCAGGTTATTGGAATGGCTACTATGCCGGCATTTATAACAACAATGTGCGAACCGTGAACTATGGTCCAAGGCACAGTACCGACGGCAGCCTTAACAATGGCCCAAGAACCGGAAACTATTCCGGAAATACGCAGGCCTCTGGCCCAGAGCCTGTGGTACGCAGACGAGTAACCAATGTTTCGCAGCCCGAAACCGGGGCTCGCACTACCGAAAGGAATCAAACGGATAGAAACGACCCCAGGCAAGCTGATCAAAACAATAGACCTGCACCACGGACGTTTACCCGGGAAGATGCGCAGAGGAACGCCGGCCAACCCTCAGACCGTAACAATCGATATGACAGCAGGTATTCTCAAAGCGACGACAGACCGGCTAATGCACCAGGCAGTTATAACCAGCCCAGGGGCGGGCAGACATCGCCTCAGCGCTACGACCAACAGCCTTCGCGCGGTGAAAGGGTGCCCCAGCAGCCGGGAAACGATCGGCAACAGAGATATCAGCCACAACAGCCTCGTTATGAACAACCGAGGTACGAACAACCCCGATACGAACAGCCCAGGGCGCAACCTCGTTATGAGGCGCCGAGAATGGAATCGCCTCGGATGAATGGCGGAAGCCCGTCTGCACCACGGAGTGGCGGTTTCAGACGATAATCACTTCCAAGGCTCTTCAAAATTTATCGGACGACTTGCAGACAGCGGGTCGTCTTTTTTTTTTTTGAAGTAGGTCGTAAAAGGGAAGTTAAGCTGTGTTTCTCCAGTGAATCAGTCTTGAATAAAAGAGACCGCCGGTCCTTTCGGAACGGCGGTCTCTGCTGTCGGACTACCTGAAGTTCACACTTTTGTTTAGGCTGCTTTTGATTGCTGCTCATCTTTTCGTCGATCCAATTGCTCTTTTATCACCTTGCATACTCTGTATTCCTCCCGGGCAATGTAGTATTGCAACCATTGTTTTAACGAAGGCTCTGGCAGATCACGAAACAAATCGACCAGTTCCGCTTCAGGAAGACCTGCAATCTCAAAGGAAATGACTTCTGCGCCTTGCTCCCAATATTCATCTGTTGTTTTCATAGCCCTCCGTTTCAGACTTGAGAAAGAATATTATGCCACCGCTTCATAAAGAAATCCTTCAATCGTCAAGTGCCTTTTATCCAGCGCCTTAGATAGCTTATTTCGCTTTCATGTTTTTGCAGGCATGTGTTATGCTCAAGTGGTTAGAAATCTTACAAAAATACAGTTGACAATACTTGCAAGTTTGAGCTTTTATCTGCTATATTTGCACGGCACTGATCAAGGTGCAGCATGAGCAGTTCTTTCAAATAGTTGACCCGTATAGTTTTAGGGAAGCTCATGTGGCTCCGTTCATATACGTAAATGTTCAACTACATTTTTTGAAATACATTTTGTCCCCGGTTTTCTAAAACGGCCGAAAAAACACAAACATCAGGGAGACGACAGCAGACCAAGGTAGGCTGTCGGGAAATAAAGCGCAGGCGTAGTTTTTCTGATGTTTGGGGTGCTTGGCCGTACCCAGAAAGTCGTGGCTACTAACCTGCGCCTTTATTTTCTGTTTTTTCATCTCAGCACTTCGCTTCGAAATTTTTTAGACCTCGTCATCGGCATTAGGCTCCCCAATATTACTGTTTTATAACCCTGGCATCTTGTTTTTATATCCCTTAGCGGTTTCCATCGCTGAGAGTGGAGACACTAACCAAATGAACAGTTCTATGGGATCTTTTGATGTAATGAGTGTAATTGACGGCGTTCCGTATAAAGTGCGCGTAACGCCTTTTGATTTTAACAATGAAAAGCGGTTTCGTGTTGCCTACGGCGATGGCGAGTACGTTTTTGCCTACGACTCCGGTATGGGTAAATATGCGGCCATCGGTGACGAAGCTGTTGCCATACCTGACAGTCTCGAAACTGAGCTTGCGGAACGTTTGGAAAATTACAAAGGTTAACGGGCCGTTAGCCTCAACGTTCTTCTGCAAAAAACTTCCAGAGGGGTGCCAGATGTGTAGCCTGAATAATGGAGCCGTCCAGAAGCATTGCTTTAAGTTGTTTTCTGTCAAATAAATGAACGGAGATTTGCTCGCTCGGCTCAGGTTTAGGAGCTGCGATTTTTTCTACCTTCCGTGCCAAAAAACAATGCACCCAGTTGTCTGAAGTAGCGGGATTGGGTGCTATTTGCATCCAGGGTATCCATTCGCCACCGCCATAGCCAGTTTCCTCAAGAAGTTCGCGCCGGGCTGCTTCCATGGGTGTAGCATCGGTAGGGTCTGCCACACCAGCGCAAAGCTCGTAGGCAGTTCCGCCGATGGCGTGGCGATATTGACGTACCAATACAAATTGCCCATCGGGGGTCATCGCGATTGTATTCACCCAATCCGGATACTCGAGTACAAAATACCTGGGAATGATGTGACCATTAGGGAGCTTAAGTTGTTCACAACGCACGGTCAGCCAGGCCTCGTGTTGTAGGTATTGTGAGGAGAGCACCGACCAACCCTCTGGTAGATTTCGTTCATGGTTCATTGCCGCAAGTTAGGGCAGTGCACCGGCACACCCCACGAAAGATTTTTTGCGGCGGTTTTACTCAGGTGCATCTTCTCCGTAGCGACTGCGGGCATCTCCTCGCCGATTATCTTCTGGTGAGCCATCGTCATTTCGCGGTGGTCCTGATTTGTCTGCGTTGCTGATCCTTTGTGTTTTTCCGGAATCTTCCTGTTCATCAAAATTGGATTTTTCCGGATGGTAGTATTCCTGCATCACTTTTCTTTCTTCCTTATTTTTTTTGTGTTCCACGGACTTTTTTGAGTTGCTGCAAAATATTCGGACCAGCAAATGGTTTGTTGCAGAGGGGCGGAGAGCAGAAAGGCCGACGCTTCTATCTGTTTTGAGAAATTTCAAAAAAAAAGAAGCGAAGCTTCACGCCTCGCTTCTGTTCGCTAATCAGAGACCCTAATTCTTCTTTTTGAAATCTCCTGCATAGATCAGGATCATCTTATCGGGGTCTATGTATTTCTTAAGTGCCGCGTTGATCTGTGCGAGCTTAAGGCTTTTCGCTTTTTCTTCCATGTCTGTATAGTAGTTCAGGTCTTTACCATCAAACATGTAGTTGTTAAGCATGCTCACGAGATAGTTGTTTTCATCGAGGGATATTTTGCGTTGCTGCAGCCAGCTTTGTAATGAGCTTTTCCATTCCTCTTCCGTAAAACCCTTTTCGATTGCTTTGTTGATTTCCTCATGCAAGGCATTATTGAGTTTTTCCTGATAACTGGGATTGAAGATGGCGTACAAGCCCATACTTCCCGAGGGATAGCGGTAGTCTGCACTGTACCATGAGCCGGCTCCGTAGCTCATACCCTCAGCTTCGCGCAGGCGCTGGGGGATGCGTGAGGAGAGGAAGGCCCCGCCACCCAGCATCTCATTGGCCATCAAAAGCGGTACAAAGTCTTCATCCTGCTGCGTGAGCGCGATGTTTTGTCCGCCCATAAGCGTGGCGTTAGTTTTGTCGTCTATCTGTATTACCTCTGTAGCGCCTTTCACATCGAAGTATTTTTCTTTGATGTCTTTGTATGGTTGAGCTGAGTTCCACTTTCCATAGTTGGCAGCCAGCACTTTTTTGGCGTCCTCTGCCTGCACATCACCCACAAAACTCATATAGCCATTACTGCTGCCGTAGAAATTATTGTAGAAGTCTTTGATCTCTTGCAGTGTTACGGTGCCGAGGTCGGCCAGTTGTTCCTTTGATGTTTGAGGATAGTAGGGGTGGCCTTTAGGGTAGAGGTTGAGCTTCTTCGTCATCGTTTCTGAAGCTACATTCATCGGGTCGGTCATCGAATTTTCAAGGTCAGCCTTCACGTCGAGCATCAGCTTGTCATATTCCTTCTCATCAAAGCTCGGGTGCAAGAGCATATCCTGCAAAAGGTCCATAGCCGCAGCAAAGTGTTCTTTATCTGTATTGACCCCGGCATACAATGTGTTGGTATTGCCATAGAAGCTGATGCTTGTTTTGTTTTTATCCAACTCATCGCTGATTTCCTTTCTGCTCCTCGATTTAGTGCCGTACTTCAGCATACGTGCGGTAAGATTCGATACCAGATTTTTTCCCGAAAGTGATTTTTCATCGCCCATTTTTAGCATCATGGTGGCAAATATCTTGTTGCCTTTTACGGGTTTATGCAGGATGGCGTACCTCATTCCGTTAGCCAGCGTGCCATAAACCGTTTTTTCTTTTATGTTTTTGATAGACGCTTCGAAGGTTTCGGTGATGGCCTGTACTTCCTTTCCTTTGTAGTTGTTCACCATGCCGGCGATATCCGGAACGGCAGGTACATCTGTGCGATCAGGATTTTTGTCGGGAGTAAATACGCCGTAGGTACGGTTGCTTTGCTTGTAATATTTGTGCGCAACATCGTTCACGTCTTTCAACTTCAATTGTTCTATGCGGTCGCGGTTAAGAAACCAAAGACGGTAATCACCGGCTCCAATAGACTCCGTAAGGCGGATGCCGAAATAGATCGTGTTATTATAGAGATTTTCTTCGCTTTTGATGATCGCATTCTTTGCGCGGGTAAGATCATCTTGTGTAAACCGAAGGGTATCGAGACTGTTGAATGCATCCAGCAACACCTTTCTCGCTTCTTTCACATTCTTGTCTTTGGGAACCTCAACACCAAAATAGCTAAACCCGGGATCGTGCAAGGTTTGTGCGTAACCATAGACTTTTGTCGCCTTTTTGGTCTCGATTAGTTTTTTGTACAAATAGCCCGAGGGTTCGTTGGTAAGAATGCTGATCAGCGCTCTGTTGGCGGCAAAGTCAGGATGGGCATAAGGTGCCGTGTGAAATCCGGCGCCGATGTATTGTACATCACCATTTCTCCTCAGGCTCACCATTCTTTCACCGTCCTGAACGGGCTCTACCGTGTAGTCGGGAGGAATGACCCGCGACGGCTTTTCAATAGTGCTGAAGTATTGTGCAATCCATGCAAGGGTTTTTTCCGTGTCGAATTTGCCGGCAACAATAAGCGTGGCGTTATCAGGCTGGTAGTATTTTTTGTAAAAGACCTTTAGCCTTTCTGCGGGAACTTTTTCAATATCCTCTTTGCTGCCTATGGTGGATTTTCCGTAGTTATGCCAGAGGAACATGGTACTCAGAATACGCTCCTCCAGTATCTGTTCGGGATAATTCTCTCCGGCTTCAAATTCATTACGCACTACAGAAAACTCTTTGGCAAGATCTTCTGCCGCTATTCTCGAATTGATCATCCGATCTGCCTCCATATCAAGTGCCCATTTCAAATTGTCGTCGCTGGCGGGAAGGATCTCATAATAATTGGTACGGTCGTACCATGTAGTTCCGTTTGCCTGTGCGCCCTTGTCGGCTATGGCTTTTTTGATGTCGGTGATACGTTGCGTTCCCTTAAAAAGCATATGTTCCAGCAAGTGCGCCATCCCGGTTTCTCCGTAGCCCTCATTGCGAGAACCTACGCGATAGACAATATTGACCAGCACGTTGTTTTGGGTAGCGTCAGGTATCAACAATACCTGCATGCCGTTTTTAAGTTTGTACTCTGTGATGTTTTCCACTTTCGTAACGAAGGTGGGCGCAGCAGCATTGGTTTTCGGCGCAGCCTTCTTTTTGCTTTGAGCAAAGGTGGCCAGTGTGCAACCTGACAGGAGAAGCAGTAGCAGCAGTTTTTTCATAAACAGAAAATTTATCGTGTATAAATGTAGCCTTTTTCCTTTACCCATGATTATTTGCGGTACCAAGCAAAATGCTTCGCGATATCGGGCAGATTGTCTGCCTTAGCATTGTATCGCTTCGCTGCTCCGAAGGTTACAAACTGTATTTTTTTACAAAGAGGTTGTCTGGCCTTTGGGCCGGAATGTCACCAACTTGCGGAATGATCTGTTCGTTTGGCATGGCTTTTCATAAATTTAGCATAGCTTAACGGCAGCATTATGGCGCACAAAAAGAATAAAAAGAAGAAGAAACAGGAAGAATCCGGACTCGTGAAAGGACGGCTGGAAATTGTGAAAAGTGGGATGGGTTTTGTAATTGTTGAAGGGTTGGAAAAGGATATAATGATTAAACCCGATAAACTGGGTACTGCGCTCGACGGTGATATTGTACGGGTAGCTGTTGCACCGGATATACGACGCAATGGGCGTGCGCATGGTGAGGTGAAAGAAGTAGTGCAGCGGGGGCAGACTCAATTTAGTGGCCGGTTGGAAGTCAAAGAGCACTTTGCTTTTTTAATTCCCGACAAGCAGAATATGCCGGTGGATATTTTTATTCCTATTGACTTGCTTCATGGTGGCCGGCATGGCGATAAAGCGATAGTTAAGATTACAGAATGGAGCCCGAAAGCCAGAAATCCGGTAGGTGAAGTTGTGAGCGTATTGACGCACGAAAGCGATAACGAGGTAGCCATGCAGGGCATTCTTGTAGATAGTGGCTTTCCTTTGCATTTTCCTGATGAGGTGATGGAACAGGCTGCTCGAATGCCTGAAGGGATCGACGAGGGCGAATTACACTATCGCCGCGATTTCAGGAAGGTGCTCACCTTTACGATTGACCCTATAGATGCACGCGATTTTGACGATGCTATTTCCTTCAGAGAACTGAAAAATGGTTCGCTGGAAATCGGGGTTCATATTGCCGATGTAGCGCACTACGTTACGCCGGGTTCTGCACTCGATCAGGAAGCTTACCGCCGCGCTACCAGCGTGTATCTGCCCGACAGAGTATTGCCTATGTTACCGGAGCGCTTGTCCAACGAGCTTTGTTCCCTACGTCCGAACGAAGAGAAATATACCTTCTCCGCGGTTTTTGAAATGACCCGGCAGGGGAAGGTAAAGGATTATTGGCTGGGGCGTACGCTGATCAAGTCCGATCGCAGGTTTGCTTATGAAGATGTGCAGGAGATAATTGAGGGCGCTGAAGGCGATCATAAAGACATACTGCTGCTGCTCAATAATATTGCCCAGCAACTCCGCAAAGAACGTTTTAAGAAAGGCGCCATTAATTTTTCATCGCAGGAAGTGCGTTTCAAACTCGATGAACATGCAAAACCGGTAGGAATAGTGGTGAAGGAGAGTAAGGAGGCGCATCAGCTTATTGAAGAATTTATGTTGCTGGCCAATAAGTACGTTGCTACCTATGTTTCGGGCATTACTGTCAAAGATAAACCGGTGCCTTTTCCATACCGTGTGCACGATGTGCCCGATGAGGAAAAGCTAAAACTGTTCACCACGTTTGCCCTTCGGTTCGGTCATCGCTTTGATCTCAACTCGCCGGAGGGCATAGCCAAGTCATTTAACGAGATGCTGCAGCTTGCCAAAGGAAAGCCCGAACAACATGTGCTGGAAAGCCTCGGCATTCGCACTATGGCAAAAGCAGTTTACACCACAGACAATATCGGGCACTATGGGCTGGGGTTTGAAAATTATTGCCATTTTACCTCACCTATCCGTCGCTATCCCGACGTGCTGGTCCATCGTGTATTGTTCGAATGTCTCAACAATGATATCCATCCTGTAAAACACATGGAGCAACAGTGCAGGCATTGCAGCGATATGGAGCGCAAGGCAATGGATGCCGAGCGTAGTGCCAACAAGTATAAGCAGGTAGAGTATATGCAGGACTTTGTAGGGGAAGAATTTGAAGCCATCGTAAGTGGTACAGCGAGCTTCGGCTTTTGGGCAGAAACGGTGGAGCACAAATGCGAGGGCATGGTTTCGATAGCAGACCTCAACCAGTTTGACAACTTTGAGCTGCTGGAACATGAATATGCACTGGTGGGTAGAAATACAGGTATGCGTTTTCGTATGGGCGACCGTGTGAAAGTGCGTATTGCTGCCGCTAACCTTGAAAAAAGGCAGATAGATTTTGTCCTTACTGAGGCACCCCCGACGCCGCATGAGATGAAGAAGAAAAAGGAAGAAA